>ENA-OPVK01001511-OPVK01001511.1-human-gut-metagenome-genome-assembly--contig:-NODE-1511-length-13797-cov-3.047519_pt1 | contig 13797 bp, 7 predicted proteins | sample MGYA00241495_ERZ501982 | MGnify/ENA primary metagenome ERZ501982 (study PRJEB25962, sample SAMEA2042002) | human gut metagenome | biome: human gut; feature: human-associated habitat; material: faeces...
GAATGCTGCTTGACCCGCAGTTTCGGAAGATTCGCAAGTGCGTGACGGCACATTGGGGCGGTGCGGCGCTTATGAAGGCGTTCGGCTGGCTGCGGACGATGGCAGCGGTTCTGCTGGCGCAGTTTTTTGCCTGCACGACGTCGCCGGGCATGGCGTTTGGCATGATGGGGCGCATCTTCACCGATTTCGGCGCGGGTATGACGCGTAATTTCCCGCTTGGAATGCAGGACGGCGTTGTGGCAATTGTGGCGGTGCTGCTGATGCTCCTGGTGGACATCCTCTGTGAAAAACAGCCGGATTTGCGCAAGAGGCTGGCGGTTTCGCCGCTGTATGTGCGCTGGACGCTGCTGATGGGGCTGATGTTCCTGACGCTTATCTTCGGCTGTTACGGCGCTGGATTCGACCGCGCGGCATTCCTGTACGCAGGATTCTGAAAAGGAGGGAAAGGCAATGACAGATGAAGTGCTCAGCCGCCGACGCGAGAACGCAGCATTTTTCCTCCGAATACTGGCGTTTGTGCTGATTTTCACGCTGATTTCGTGTGCTGTGCTGTATGTGCTGACGCCGAAATACGACTACGGGCCGGGCAGCATGATGAATCTGCCCCTTCAGCCGCGCAACACCATTGACGTGCTGGCGGTCGGCACAAGCACGACGTATGCTGCAGTGAATACGAACGTACTGTGGGCGAACTGGGGCTTCAGCGTGTATGATCTTGCGAGCGCGGAACAGCAGTATTGGCATACCTACTACTACTTGGAGCAGGCGCTGACGACACAGCACCCGAAAATCCTTCTGCTGGATGCAAAAGCAGCAACGTACCCCGACGATACGACCCGGCGCGGGCGGACGATTCTCTCCACATCCGGCATTTTGAACCCGATTCGCCGCGCAAACGCGATTGCCGCAGGCGGTCAGCAGCCGCTGGACTTCCTGCTGGGCTATCCGCAGGTGCATGAGAATTGGAAGTCACTGACGGCGGAGAATTTCGCATTTCCCGGCTGGACGGGCGGACGCAGTGTCGACTGGAAGGGCTTCATCGAATGCGACAAGATGGAGCATCACACGAAGCCAACGTTCTTCTGGACGGAGACGGGCAAGAAAATTAACGGGCGCGAGGCAGAATATTTCGAGCGCATCTGCGATCTCTGCGAAGCGCAGGGCATTCAAATCATCCTGATTTCGTATCCAAGCCCGGATTACGAAAATGATCATATGTATATCTGCACGCTGCGGAAGATGGCGGAGGAACGCGGCATTCCGCTGCTGAATTTCAACAATCCGAAGGGGCGCTTCGGCATTCGGTACAGCAGCGATTTTGCGGATTGGCAGCACCTCAATGTGAAGGGCAGCATTAAGCTGTCGCTGCGAATCGGCGAATATCTGGAAGAAAATTACGACTTGACAGACCACCGCGGCGATCCGCAGTACGATTCTTGGCAGCGCTGTCTGGAGGAGTGGCAAGCGGCGTATCCGGAGATGGCAAACATGATTCGCAATGAAACGGAGGAAAAATAACGATGAAACGAAGCGTTCTTGACTATTTGGAGAACACCGCAAAGCGCTGCCCGGAGCGTTTGGCATGGGATGCCTCGGCACCGTTCACGTTCGGGCAGTGGTGGGACGCAGCGCAGCGGATTGCATCTTCGCTGAGCAGCCGGTGCGCGCGGAATACGCCGGTTGCAGTGCTGATGAACCCGCGCAGCGCCGAATGTGTGAAGGTATTCTTCGGCGTGTGGGCGGCGGGGTGCTTCTATGCGCCGCTTGACCCGATGCTGCCGCCGGAGCGCCTGAAGCTCATCATGTAGAATTTGCAGCCAACGGCGATTATCTATGATGAAGAAAGTCGTGCGAAAGCGGAAGCTGTCTGCCCGGATGGGTGCGAATGCGTGCTGTGGTCGGACGCGGCGCAGTCGCCCGTGGACGCGGATAAGCTGGTACAAATCCGGCAGACCGTAACGCCGGACCACCTTGCCGCGATTCTTTACACCAGCGGCTCGACGGGCATTCCGAAGGGCGTCGCGCATACACAGGGGTCGCTTATGGCGTACACCGAAGAGACGATTGAACGCTATCAATTCACCGAGAACACCGTTTTCGGCAATCAGTCGCCATTCTTCTACGCCAATTCGATTATTGACATTTTCCCGCCCGCGCTGCTTGGCGCCAAGGCGTGTATGATTCCCGCGACAGCGCTGTCGTTCCCGAAAACGCTGGTGAATTACCTGCGGCAGAAGGGCGTCACGGAGTTGACGATGACGCCATCGAGCTTCGTGCAGGTGGCAAACAGTGGCGTGCTGACGGAAAACTGCCTGCCGGAGCTTGAATACATGATTATGTCCGGCGAAGTGATGCCGTGGGCGCAGTTGGCCGTCTGGATGAACGCCGCGCCAAAGGGTCATGCGTGGAATTTCTACGGCAGCACGGAGATGTTCAGCGTGTCCGTCGGGAAAGTCGAGGGCAATTACGAGGCGGGACAGCTGATTCCGGTCGGAAAGCCGTTCCCGACGGTGAAAATCCGCTTCATGACCGATGATGGGCAAGCTGCCGCACCGGGCGAAGCAGGGGAGATGTACGTCTCATCGCCGATGGTGTCGCAGGCGTATTACCGCGACGAAGAGCGGAGCCGCGCGGTCTATGTTGCTGACCCGCTGGGGCAGGAGCCGGGCGTCTGGTTCCGTTCGGGCGACTACGGCTTCCTCGACGCGCAGGGACGGCTGAACGTGCTGGGACGCAAGGACAGCATGGTCAAGCATCATGGCTACCGCATGGAGCTGGGAGAAGTCGAAGCGGCGCTGCGGAGCATTCCCGGCTGTCTGGAAGCGTGCTGTCTGCTGGACAAGGAACAGGATGTGCTGTGGGCGTTTGCTGTGGGCAATTTGACGGAAAAGGCGCTCATGGATGCGCTGAAAACGAAGTTGGCGCGCTATATGCTGCCGGACAAAATCGTCCTGCTGCCGGAGCTGCCGCATACGGCGAACATGAAAATCGATCGCCAGACGCTGCGGAAGCGGATGACCGAACAGGGTTGACGTATGCGGAATATTGCAGGAAAAAAGACTGGATTTCCTGCTTGACTTGCATCCGCCCCGCTTGCTGGAAAAACGGACGCCAATCCTGCGAATAACCAAATAGGACAATTGCTTTTTCTCCGCATTGATAATATGGAAGAAAATCTGCCGAATCCGTAGAAAATGGGGAGAAACGTGTCTGTGCTGAATATTCCAAATGAACGGACTGGATTTTCCCTTTACCCTTTTTGTGGTTCTGATTATAATGATAATCAAGAGGTCGGCGCAAGGAACCCTGACAAAGAGAGGGAGGGTAGCAATCAGGAAGCAGGGATCTTGCCGACAGAGCGTAAAAGGTTTCTTAGAAAGGAAAGGAGTATTTTCATGAAGAAAAAGTTATCCCTGTTGGTCGCATTGACGATGATGCTGGGTTCAATGGCTGGCTTGGCAGAAGAAGCGAAGCAAGGCCCGACAGAAGCGGAACTGCTGGCGAAGCCGTGCGAGTTCTCCCTGATTGAAGCCAATGGCGAACAGCCCCGCTTGACTTACATTGAGGGTGTCACCCCGATTCTGGAAGTGGACGGCTACAAGTTCAAGGACATGAACAAGAACGGAAAGCTTGATCCCTACGAGGACTGGCGTCTGGACACCGAAACCCGCGTGAATGACCTGATCAACCAGATGACCCCCGAAGAAGAAGCGGGTCTGCTGTTCTGCGTCAGCGCGAATCTCGAAACGGCACGTTCCCTGATTCCGGATTTCAACCTGACCTGTATGCTGTTCAACCTGAATGGCACGCCGGACAACGTCGTCAGCACGCTGAACAACCTGCAGGCTGCGGCGGAAAAGGAACGCCTGGGCGTCCCGATGATTTTCACCTCTGACCGTGAGTTCAACGCTTGGGGCGGCTACATCGACAAGGCGCACATCGCTTACGGCACCGCCAATGACCCCGAACTGGCGTACAAGCTCTCCAACATCTACGGCAAGGCGATGGTTGCGGTCGGTATCCATGTGACCTTCGAGCCCTACGCGAACGAAATCGGCGCGCAGTACGGCGAGAACCCCGAACACATCGCGAACATCGTTTATCAGGAAGTTAAGGGCATGGAAGACGCCGGATTCGCGTCCTGCGTCAAGCACTGGATCGGCCGCGGCGGCGACTCCAACTTCGGCAATGCCCGCTCTGTGGCGCAGAACTTCGACAACTGGATGGTTGGCTGGAAGGCTGCACTGGCTGGGGGCAACGAATGGGTTATGACCAACTGCGGCGGCACGGGCATCACCAATACCACCGACGTCAAGTGGGACTCCGTGACCATGAGCTACCTGCGTGACACCCTCGGCTTCGACGGCATCGTCGTGACCGACTGGTGGGCGCTGGGCATGCGTCAGCAGGTTTCCGGTGTCACCAACGAGGGCGTGGAGCTGTCCGAGCAGACGGGTCGTTGGCTGTACAACGAAGCCCTGAAGAACGGTACCGACATGTTCGGCGCTGGCGGCATCAAGCATGGTGAAGAAATCAGCGAAAACACCATGTGGAACTGGCCGGACTGCATCGTGAATGGCCTGAAGGAAGGCGACGTGGAGAAGCAGTGGGTTGACCGCTCTGCCGCGCGCATCCTGAAGTTCAAGTTTGAAAAGGGTCTGTTCGAGAATCCCTACCGCGTGATGGACGAGGCGCTGGCTGTCGTCGCGAGCCCCGAATGGATCGCGAACCGCACTGCAATCCACACCAACGAAGACCTGCGCGCTGCGCGTACCGCGGAAGAAGTCGAGCTGGCTGAAAAGCTGCAGGCGAAGTCCGCTGTGCTGGTGAAGAACGACAACGGCCTGCTGCCGCTGGCGAAGGGCACCAAGGTTTATATCGAATCCTCTGCTTCTGATACGCTTGATCACTATAAGACCTACCTGAACAACTTCGGCACCGTCGTGGAAAACCTCGAAGATGCGGATGTTGCGATTGGCTACTTCAACTCTGTTGACGACGCGACCGAACTGTTCGTGGAAGACGCGCAGGACGCTGGCAAGCCCATCATCCTGACCATGGTCAACAAGGTGACGGAATACGAACTCAAGAACGCGAACGCTGTGATGTACATTCCGTACAGCCAGAAGCCTGACCATGGCTCCGGCGAAGCGGGCTTCATCTACGGCACCGAACCTTGGATTTATGCTGACCTGATCTTCGGCGAACGTCAGCCTGAAGGCATCATCCAGAAGGAACAGGCTCGCGACAGCTGGAGCGACGCGGCTCAGTGGAAGGATCTTGCGGGCGATCAGGGCGCTTCCAACTACGTCCGTCTGCTGGTTCAGGCGATGATGGAAGACGACCCGAACCACGCTTCCCCGAACAACTTCGGTGATCCGCTGGTGGTCTACAACTACTCCATGCGCTATGGCCAGAAGGGCGACTTCCAGTACTCCTGCCTGATTCTCCCGTCCGTGTACGCAGAACAGGAAACCACCAACAGCCGCGGCCAGACCGTCAAGAGCGTTGTGGGTACTGTGTCCGCCAAGGCTGGCGAAGAATTCATGGTCTACTGCCTGCTGCGCAACAATGGCGCGGATGATTTGACCTACGTTCAGGTCAAGGACGGCGACGAAGTGGTGGCTGAAAAGCTCTACACGGTCTGCGGCGGTTCTTGGCGCGTGGTTGAAATCCCCGTGACCATCGCGACGCCCGGTGAACACACCATCACCGTCGGCACGCAGTCTGGTACCATCACCATTGCTGAGTAATCCATCCTCATTCCTCCTCTGGGGGCGGGCTTCGGCTCGCCTCCACTTTTTCGTTCAGTGAAATAGGTTTGTGCTGGATATTCCAAATTCAAATGCTGAAAATTCCATTGCACAGGCAGAGAAATCGGTGTACAATACCATTGAAAGCTGAAACAGGCTTGCAATAGGTGTCAACCAAACCGACAAAGGAGTTGTGTGAACGTGAAGAAGAAGTTAGCTGCTTTCCTGGCCATGATGATGGCACTGGTGACGATGTCCTCCGCGGCGATGGCGGAAGAAGAGACGCCCACCATTACAGCGCACAAGGCGAACGCCATCACGATTGACGGCGACTTGAGCGATTGGGACTTGTCCTCTCCGGCGGTGCTGGAAGATGCGTCCCAGATTATCCGCGACCTCAGCTTCTGGCAGGGGCCGAATGACCTGTCCGCGAAGGTCTACGCCGCGTATGACGAAGAGAACCTGTATCTTGCTTTCGACGTGACCGAAGATACGCCCTACGGCGCTATCGAGATGCTTCCGCTGGACGGCGAAGACAACCTGAAGGTCTTTATCTCCACCGATCCCACGGATGACCCGAACCGCACGGAATACCACACCAACGACTTCCTGCTGTTCCTCATCTGCGACAACAACTACTTCGATACCGCGTTTGACCGCACGATGGTCGCCAAGGAATATCGTCAGCGCTTCATCAGCAAGGGTATCGACGGCGGCGAAGACGTGCTGACCGAAGGCTACGAGCGCGTGACGCAGGCAACCTCTACGGGCTTCATCTTTGAAGTCAAGATTGCGTGGGCGAATTTCGCGAACAACAAGATTGCGGTCTATAAGCCGCAGTCCGGCGACGTGGTGAAGTTCAACGTGGCGGTCACCGACATTTCCTATCCCTGCCCCGGCACGGAGTACATCCCGCAGATGGCTTGGACGGGTACGATTGAAATCAACACCAATCCGAGCCTGTGGGGCAACCTGGTGTTCGAGTAAGCAGAACAAAAAGCCTCATCATGAGGTACAGACGGGGCGCACACTGCGTCCCGCCTTTTTTTCACTCCGTAAGCAACCAATTGCTTTCTATCGCCATAAGGGGGATTCCATCGTGCGAAAATGGCTCATCGGACTGCTGATGATTCTCGGACTCTGCGCGGGCTTTGCGCAGGCGGAAACGTATGTCGTTGCCGTAGACGGCACAGGGGACTTCCAGACGCTCACGGAAGCAGTTGCTGCGTCCTCCACGGGCGACACGATTCTTTTGCGCGCGGGCGTGTACGGCGAGCAGGAGACGTTCCCGATTGTCCTTGACCATGCAGTCATCATCGAGGGCGAGGACGGCGCTGTGCTGGATTCGCCGCGTTTCAAGACGATGGTCAGCGTGACGGCGGACGGCGTGACGCTGCGGAACATCCGCTTTCAGGTGCGCAAGTGGGGCATCGTCGCGGATGTGAGCCGGGCGATGACGGTTGAGGACTGTGAATTTGTGCTGGGCGACGAGGAGTGCCGCACGTCCTCTACGGCGATTTGGCTGCGCGGCATGAAGGAATGCGCAATTCGCCGCTGCACGTTCCGTCAGGTCGGCATCTGTATCGCCGGTGACCCGTTGAGCGATAAGAGCGCTGGCAAAACGGTGTTGACGGGCATGTGCGAAGCCGGGGAAGATCCCGAATACTTCTCGACGCACGAGATTGCGGACTGCACCATCAACGGAAGGCCGTATTACTACTTCGTCGGACAGGACAACCTGACTGTTCCGACGGATGCGGGCGGTTTGATTGCCGTGGAATGCGATAATCTGACGGTGCGGGACATCGACGTTTCTGACAGCAGCATGGGGCTGGAAATCGCGCGGAGCAGAAATGTGACGCTGGAGAACGTATCGGCTGACCGCTGCGGCATTTTCGGCACATACCTCGTTTTCGTGCAGGGTGCGGTGCTGCGCAATGTTCACGTTGAGCAGACGAACCACGGCATTGACATCCGCGGTAGCCAGAACGTCGTCGTCACGGACAGTCTTGCGCTGAACTGCGACCAAGGCGTGTTTTTTACCCACTGCACGGACTGCACTTTGCAGGATTCACATGTGCAAGGCTGCGGCTTCGGCTATTTTGGCGCGGTCGGGAACGGCAACCGCATCGAAAACTGCACTTTTTCTGATAACGCCGACGGCATCTATCTGCAAAACGAGCCGAACGCGACAATTACTGCCTGCGACGTGCGGCAGTCGCGTGTGACGGGCTTGCGAATTCTCAAATCCAGCTGCGTCTGCACCGATACGACGGTGGCGGACGGCTGGACAGGTGTCATCTACTACGATTCGCACGACACGACCATCGAGAACTGCGATTTTTCGGACAACGCCAGCGCGAACATGTACCTTGGCAATGGGCGCGGCGCGACGATTCGGAACTGCCGCTTCTCCGGCGAAACGAAGGCACATCTGGAAGTCGAGGGGACGCAGACGGACATGCTCGTGACGCAGTGTACCTTTACGGGCAGTCGGGCGGATATGCTCAAGGCAGCTTCCCACACCCTGCCGACTTTCACCGACTGCATATGGAGTACACCGGGTGTTTTCTGGACAGGAAAGGAATGGAACGGCAGCACGGATGGCGACGCGCCGAATCGCAATTGCGACATCGTGCAGATTGGGCGGGAAGCGCCGCGCACGGATTCCGTTCCCTATGACACGCCCGAACAGGCGATAGACGGCGCAGTCAACTATCGCAAGGAGAACAGCGGGCGCTATCTGCTGCTCAGCCAGACGAACTGGACGTTCCGGCTCTTCGATTCACCGTCTGAATTCGATCGTGGCGGCTGCGTGAACTTCTATCAACCGGATTTCGATGCTTCGGACTGGGCGAATATCTTTGTGCCGAGCGTATGGCAGACGCAGGGCTACGACCATCCGATTTACACCAACACAACGCAGAAGTTTGCGCGCAATTTCGGCAACAAAATCGGCTATCCGGCGGATTTGCCGATGGCACCGACGACGTATAACCCCATCGGGCTGTATCGCCGAACGTTCACGCTGCCGGAGAGTTGGTCAGGCGAACGCATTTTCTTGACGTTCGAGGGCGTCGATGCGGCTTTCTACCTCTGGGTGAATGGTACGCAGGTCGGCTATGCGGAGGATTCCTTCACGGCGGATACGTTCGACGTGACTGATTACATCCGTTATGGCGAAGAAAACACGCTGGCGGTCAAGGTCTACCGCTGGTGCGACGGCTCATGGCTGGAAGATCAGGATTATTTCGATTTGAGCGGCATTTTCCGCGACGTGTACCTCTACGCAACGCCGCAGACGTTCGTGCGCGATTACAGCCTTGTGACTGATTTTGACGCGGATTTCACGGACAGCACGTTCTCTGTAACGCTGATGCTGGAAAACCGCGGCGATGCAGATGGCGAGATTTCCGTCTCGGCGCAGCTTTACGATGCGGACGGGCAGCCGGTCGCATGGACGGTGGATGCAGCGCACGCGATACTTTCCGCAGGCGAAGCGCAGAGCGTCACCCTGAGCGGCGTTGTCAAAACCCCGCGCAAGTGGAGTGCCGAAGACCCGTATCTCTACACGCTGGTGCTGGCGGAGAAGAGCGGCGAGGAAACGGTCTACGAAAGCTGTCAGGTAGGCTTCCGCAAAATGACCTACAAGACGAATGCAAGCGGCTGGTTTGAGGGCAGCACGGGCGACGCCGACCTCATCCGAATCAACGGGCAGCCGATTTCCCTGCGCGGCGTCAACCGCCACGAGACGCACCCCGAATACGGGTACGCCGTGACGCGCGAGGTCATGGAGACAGACATCCGCATCATGAAGGAGAACAACATCAACGCCGTGCGCACGTCGCATTACCCGAACAGTCCGTACTGGTATTATCTGTGCGATAAATACGGCATTTACGTTGTCGATGAGGCGAATCTCGAAGTCCATTCCAACATGATTTATGAAAACGCGCGCATCACAGAGTATATGTCGAACGCGATTATTGACCGCGAGTACAACATGGTGAACCGCGACCGCAATCATGCGAGCGTCATCATGTGGTCGCTGGGCAACGAGTGCAAGAACCCGGAGATTCTGCGGACGATTCTGGTGCAGCCGTATGTCAATCAGATGGGCGAGACGCATATTCTCCACGCCTACGACCCGACGCGCCCGTGGCACTACGAGCAGGCGCGCGACAATTTTTCGACGGGCATCGACGTCTATTCCGGCATGTACGAAACGGTCGAGCAGATGATTGCCTACGCCGAGGCGGGGCACGACACGCCCTACATTGAGTGCGAATATGAACACGCGATGGGTAACGCAATGGGCAACATGGACGAATATCAGGCGGCGTTTGATACCTACCGCAGCTTGCAGGGCGGGTTCATCTGGGACTTCATCGACCAGTCGATTTACCAGACCGCCGAGGATGGAACGCGCTATTTCGGCTACGGCGGCGACTTCGGCGAACGCGTGCATGACGACAATTTCTGTGCGAACGGGCTTCTGCTGCCTGAACGCACGCTTCAGCCGGAAATGGCGGAAGTTCGCTATCAGTACAGCCAACTGAAATTCGATGCGTTTGACGAAGACCGCGCGACGGTGCAAATGAAGAACTACTTCTTATTCACTGATGTGGCGGAAAAGTACGAATTCAGGTGGAACATCACGGCAGATGGGGATGTTGCGGCGGAAGGAGTGCTTCCAGCGGACGCAGTGCGCGTGGCGAATGTTGATGCGCGAACGAATCAGGCGGGCGAGCGCATAGTCACACTGAATTTGCCGACCATCGCGAAAGAGGCAGGCAAAGAGTACTTCCTGAATCTGACGGTTGCGCTGAAAGCGCAGGACGGCTTGCTGAATGCGGGGCATGTGGTGGCTTACGAGCAGTTTGCCATGCGGAACGACAACGAGTTAATGTCGGCTATGCCGGATGCTGCCATGACTGTGACGCAGGATGGCAATGTGCTGTCCATCAACGGTGAGCAGTTCCGCACGGCGCTGAATCTGGAAACGGCGCAGCTGACGCGCTATGAAGCCTTGGGTGCGGACGGCACGTTCCATGCGCTGATTGCGCCAGGGGAAGGACCGAAGGGGAGTTTCTACCGTGCCGCGACGGATAATGACCGCGCGTTTGGATCCGGATTGGGGCATATGAATGCGGCATGGAAAGAGCCGGGAGCGTATGTCGTCACGAACAGGGCGCTATATGCGGACGAAAACCCGGTTCGCGTGACATTCGACGGCTGCTATCCGGCGCTGGAAAACATGCTGGTTTCGCTGGAATACCGTTTCTATGGCGACGGCAGCATTCGCGTGCAGATGCACCTGTCTGCGCCGGAGCATCAGCAGCTGATTTACATCCCCGTCGTCGGGATGCAGATGACGCTTCCCAAGGCGTATGAGCGGATGACCTATTTCGGCTGCGGACCAGAAGAAAACTACACCGACCGGCACAGCGGCACGAAAGTCGGATGCTATGAAACGACTGTAACGGACAATTTCTTCCCGTACATGGAACCATCAGAAACGGGGAATCGGACGGGCGTGCGCTGGATTGCGCTGACGGACGAGACGGGCGAGGGCCTGCTGGCTGCGACGGATAGTGCGCCGATGGAAGCGAGTGCGCTGCACTACACACCAGAAGCGCTCACGCAGGCGAAGCACCCGTACCAGCTGACGGCGACGGAGAACGTCATTCTGCGCCTGAACGCCGTGCAGATTGGGCTGGGCGGCGATAATTCATGGTATCGCATCATCGTGCATGAGCCGTACCTGACGCCGCTGACGCGGGATTACGACTACGCCTACATCCTGTCGCCGCTTTCCGCGAAGGAGGATGCGATGGAAAAGGCAAGGACAATCCGCAGTTATCCGTAAACAAAAACATCGGGCAGTGAACGCGCAACGCACACTGCCCGATGTTTCTTTGGCTGATTACAAATCCGTCTGGTCAAACGGCAGCACAAGGCGGTTGCTGCCATCCGTCCACAGGCGTTCGAGGTTGTAATATTCGTACTCCTCGGTGTGGAAGATGTGCACGAGCATGAAGCCGTAGTCGAGGATAATCCAGCGGCCTTCGTTCTGCCCCTCGCGGCGGCGAATCGGCACGCCCAGCTCCGCCATGCGCTCATCCACATCGTCTGCCAGCGCCTTCACCTGATTGACCGTGCGCCCGGCCGCAATCAGCATATAGTCGCAAATAACGGTCATGCCCTGCACGTCCAGCGCGACAATCTGACCGGCTTTGTTCTTGTAGAGTTCCTGTGCAGCTTCCTGCACGAGCTGAAGATTCTGCATAATATTTCTCCTTCTGATAATTCACTTGGTTTCGGGAAGCGTTTTCAGCCACGCAATGGTTTGCAGCGTCAGCGGATGCACGGTTTTCCCGCTGCTGCGCAGATAGTTCGCTGATCCTTCCAGACTGGTTAGCAGCGCCTTTTCCAGCGAAAAGCCCGCCAGCATCCGCACTTTGTCAAGCAGCGGATAGGATGCGCGGGTCGGCTCAATCTTGTCCGCCAGCCAGATGACCATGTCCAGCTTGCTCATGCCGGGGCGTCCGCTGGTGTGGTTGGTGATGGCAGAGAGAAGCTCCGGGTCGGTAATGCCGTAAACATCCTGCGCCTGACATGCCCCGGCGACGGAGTGGAGCAGTGCGCCGCTTTGGAGAATGTCCGGATCAACCGTCAGCTGATGGTCACGGCAAAGCTGCTGCATGGCACTGAGCGGCAGACACTTCGCGCAGTCGTGCAGAAGTCCGGCGGCTTCCGCCTTGACCGGGTCAAGATGGTGCGCAATCGCCAATTGCCGTGCCGTGTGCGCCACTGCCAGCGAATGCATAAACCGGTGCTGATTCAGGTCGGCGAAGAGGCGGTCAAGCCACTTGTCGCCTTGCGGGACGCGCGGCGACAGCCCGTACAGCCCGCGCACCTTGCAGTATTCCCGCACGGGTACGCTGCAATGCGGCGTTGCTTGACCATCCCGAAGCGCCTGCCGCAGTTCCGTGGAGGACACATCCACCACGTCCGCGTCAAGCGCCACGAATCGTCCGCCGAGCGCAATCAGCCGCCGCTGCTCGTCCGCCAGCACCTTGGGCGATATGCTGGTCGGGCGCGGGCAGATAACGAAGGTGCACAGCGACAATACCTGCTCAAAATTCCGCCATGTGTGCAGCTCCATCAGCGTGTCCGTACCAATCAGGTAAAAAAGCTCTGCCTTGGGATAATCCTGATGCAAAATGGACAGCGTATCTACCGTATAGATAACGCCTTCGCGGTCGATTTCCGCGCGGCACGGCGTCAACCCGTCATGCAGCGCACAGGCGCAGCAGACCATGCGCCAGCGATCTTCCGCGGGGGTGATGCCTATCTTGTGCGGCGGATTGCCCGTCGGGAGTACCAGCACGCGGTCAAGATGCGCACCCTGCATGGCGGAAAGCGCCATATGGATGTGCCCCTCGTGAATCGGGTCGAACGTGCCGCCTAAAATACCAATGCGTTCTTTTGCCATGCGATGGCAATCCTCCTGCTTGTGCAAGTGTACATTCCTATTATACCCGAAATTTCGGGAATTGTAAAGGCGGAGAAGCGATGGAAACGGGATTCAAGCGCAACCTGCTGGCGGAGCTGCTGGACAGCGTGGGGCGCGGTGTGCTGCTGATGGCGCTGGGTATCGGCTGGTTTGTGTTCCTCTGGGGATTGAACCTCCCTGCGCTGCTGGCGGGCATTGCACTGGGCACGCTGCTGCTGCTGCTGCGCCGCCTTTATCGTCAGACGACATTGGTGCGGCGCGAAACGGCGCTCCGCTGCCGCATCGGTGGCGAACTGCTGCTGGAGAAAATGCTGCTTTCGGAGGCGAAGGAAGCCCACTTTCAGGCGGCGCTGCTCGATGTAGCTGAGCGGATCGGAGATCCACTGGGACTGCGTAACGTTGCCATTTTCGTCAAAGCTACTGACAAAGTTTCCCTTGCTGTCGCTTGAGCCGATGGCATGGAAGGACCATTTGCCGTTTGGATGGAATTCCGTATATTCCGTAACAGCGCCGACCTGTTGGTAC
>ENA-OPVK01001515-OPVK01001515.1-human-gut-metagenome-genome-assembly--contig:-NODE-1515-length-13768-cov-1.559104_pt1 | contig 13768 bp, 8 predicted proteins | sample MGYA00241495_ERZ501982 | MGnify/ENA primary metagenome ERZ501982 (study PRJEB25962, sample SAMEA2042002) | human gut metagenome | biome: human gut; feature: human-associated habitat; material: faeces...
GATTATCTTTTCGCTGATAGCCAGTGCAGCATCAATCTGCCCAAGCGAGTAGAGTGAGTCGGCAGCGAAAGTAAGCTGTTCAAGTTCCTGGGTTGTTTTCGCTTGTGCGCTTATAAATGCAGACAGAGCTGCCAGCAGCAGAACACGGATTTTGTTTTTCATAGGCCAGAATAGTGATGATTAAAAATACAAAATTAGAAATATTTTCCTTTTGTCCAACGGCTATGCTGTTTTTCAGATAAGTTTTCTTAAAAGACGGCTGGATGTTCCGTTTTTTTGTTTATCTTTAAAATGCATGTAACACTACAAAGAAATTGATTATGACAAAAGAAGAATTGATGCGTAAGGCCATTGAACTTTCTGTAAAGAATGTGGCGGAGGGAGGAGGACCGTTTGGAGCGGTAATCGCCCGTGACGGAGAAATTGTGGCGGTGGGTACCAATCGCGTGACGTCTGACCATGATCCCACAGCTCATGCTGAGGTCAGTGCGATCCGTGCGGCAGCCCGGAAACTGAATACATTTGATTTGAGCGGTTGTGAAATATATACATCTTGTGAGCCTTGCCCGATGTGTTTGGGGGCTATTTATTGGGCGCATATCGACCGTATGTATTACGGCAACAGCAAGCGTGATGCTGCGGCCATCGGTTTTGATGATGCCTTCATTTATGAGGAGCTGGAGCTGAAGCCGGAAGACCGCAGGCTGAAGTCGGAAGTGTTGCTTCCGGAAGAGGCGCTCAAGGCTTTCCGGGACTGGGAAGGAAAAGCAGACAAAGTGGAGTATTGATTGCGTCTGGAAACTTATGGGACGCTTGCATCAGGGCATTTCCTGATTTTGTCAGTCCGATATCGCAGTTCTTTCCTGTAAGAACGGCAGGGTCGGGCTGACAAGTCTGATGGGTTTGCCAATCGGCAAGGCTTTAAAAAGCCAGTGTTTCCGCAAATTCCCTTTCGAAATTTGGGGTGAATACTTTTTTCCCTATGGAGCTGCGGATGTCTTCTATGGGCCAGAAGCGTCCTCCGTCCAGTTCTTGGCTGGGAGCGATTGCCCCGTCATAGATTGTCTTGTATGAGAATACCAGTTCTTTTTCCTTGTCTGATTCAAAGACATAATGCTTCAGCGGCTGGGGAGTGAAGTTCTCTATGCCAAGTTCTTCCCGTGCTTCGCGCTTCAGTGCCATTTCCACGCTTTCTCCCAGGTCGACATGTCCTCCTACAGACGTATCCCATTTCCCGGGCTGTATGTCTTTCCATAGCGGCCGTTTCTGGAGGAACAATTCTCCTTTGGAGTTGAATACATGCAAATGTACGACGGGGTGCAGCAGTTTGCTTCCGTTATGGCATTCTCCGCGTGTCGCCGCCCCTGTGATGTTCCCGTTCTCGTCAACAATGGGAAACATTTCTTCGCTATTGTCTTTCATGCTGTTTTTCATTCTATTTTCATGCAAAGTTATGAAAATAAACCGAAACATCAAGCGCATTCAGTTGTCGTAAAAGTCTTTAAGCATCTCTTTCAGTTTCTTCTTTGCGCAGAAAATGCGGTTTTTCACCAGGCTTACCGGTATGTTGAACTCCTGGGCTATTTCGTGGTATTTGAATCCTGCCAGCCGCATGGTCAGAATTGAACTGAACCCTTCGGGCAGTTTGCTGATGATTTTATGTATTTCTTCCAGGTCATATTCGTTGCAGATGAGCAGCCCTTCCTCTTTGTTTACTTCCATGAAGATTTTGTCGTCTGAAAGCGAATTCCTTTGCGTGTGCTGCTTGTCTTGGCAGATGTTCAGGTATGTATTGTGCATGATTGTATACATCCAGCCTTTGAAGTTGCTGTTTTCGTTGTATTTGTTTTTGTTTACAAGAGCTTTTAAAAATGTTTCTTGCAGCAAATCTTCAGCTTCTTCTTTTTCGCTGAACAATTTGCATGCATAGCCGAACAACTTGTCGTGTAATGCGAGCAATTCCTGTTCAAATTCGAATTCTTCCATGTTGCGTTTCCTGCGATATAGTCTGGTGATGAAGGCTTCCGGAATGCAGATGCCTGCCGGCTGGTCTGACCGCATCCGGTTTCTTTTGAATGAGTTTCAGTTTGTGGAAAATCCTGTCCGGCCTGTTCTGTGCATCGGTGTTTTGATTTCCCGCATTCTTTCCTGTGGTTCGTTGGTGTGTTTCCATAACATTTCTTTTTCTTGAAACAGTTTCAAGCCGTCCATAACGTTTGTCATCGCGTTGTTTTTATGTTGTGTCGTATGCCAGCTTTTCCCCTTCGGCTGTTGATAAATAAGTTAAGCGTGGGGAACTTTAGTATTGCCCGTTCAGAAGTATCCCCATACTCGATAACCATGCAATACATAAAGCCCCACGCCCATATTAATCGGTCATTGACGCAAAAGAAAGCAATCGCATCAATGGCATACTATGATATGGCCCGCAGAGCATTTTGTATTATCCAGCGTTATCGTTGAAATTGGGGATTTCCTGAACCTTGGATAATGTCTAAAACGCTTCTTCTGTTCTTTTACAGAACATATTGCAAATATAAAATAAAATTTAAAAGAGTGAAAACAATGGAGTGATTATTTTAGAAATAAGTCAGGCTCTTTCATTTAAAGAGTAAATAAGCCCTGGTTTTGACTGGGGAATCATTGTTCTTTGCGCATAGCGGTGCTTCGCTATCTCTGTGCTTTGTATGTTGACTGTACATGTGATGAATGATTTTCATGTTTTTTATGCTAAAATTCAACAATGTGTGCAACTTTTCAAACGAGCGTGTTGTAATATATTTTCTACCAACGGATAACAGATCGTTTATGGGAAAGAAAATATTACTGTTAAGCATATTGAGTATGTTGCCGCTATTGTCATTTTTTGGATGCACGACCGACTCTCGTGGCAGGGAGGACGGTATGGGGCTTTACACCCTGCCGGGCGAGGACAGCCCACATGAAGGCACATGGCTTTCATGGCCTCACCACCATACGTACGGGAAAAAATACAGGGACGAGATAGAACCCGTTTGGGTGGCCATGACGGATGCTCTCACGGAAGGCGAGCGGGTACACTCATGGCCTGCGAGAGTTCCGTCGTCAGTCCCAACCGCAATCCGGAAATAAGTCGTGACGAGATGGAAGAACGTTTGCGCTACTACCTCGGCATCACCAATTTCGTCTGGCTTGAGGGCGCGCTTAATGAAGACATCACCGATGCGCACATCGACGGGATGGCCCGTTTCCTCGACTCTCACACCATCCTTGCCGTGGCACGCGATGATTTTGGCGACTTGTATGAGAGTATCTCTATGGCTGACTATGACAAAATCGTGAGTGCGCGCAATGCCGCAGGCGAACCGTACAAGATCGTCGAATTTCCCCTGACCAAAAAGAAGATGAAGGGGCTGGGTTACAAAGGCTCTTATCTGAACTTCTATGTCGGGAATAAGGTCATACTCATGCCGGTCTACAACGATGTGAACGACAGCGTGGCGGCAGAGCTGCTGGCCAGGTTATATCCCGGACGCAGGGTTGTGAAGATAGATGTGACGAAGCTCTATAAATATGGTGGAATGCTGCATTGTGTCACGCAGCAGCAACCGCAGTCGCCACGTTGATGTAACGTGCGTGATTCGAGTGTAAGTGGTGAACAGTGCGTGGATTCTCTGTGGACTGTTCATAGGCTTGCTTTTCTCATTGTAAGCATCTTTAACACATTTCTTTTTTCATATTCTTTCAAATTCGTCCTGTCTTCTTACATTTTTTCAGATAGATTTCCTAATTTTGGCTTCTGTAATAATTTATCAGTAGTCCATAGTTATTTTATGACAGGCAACTTGTAATGATGATGAAAAAGACCTTTTTCTTTTACCTTTTATTATGTTCGTTATGCGGAACGGTAGCTCAAGCCAACATTTATTTCAAGCACTTGGGCAAGTCAGATGGATTGTCGCAGATATCTGTCATGTCTATTTCTCAGGATGAACTGGGGAGGATGTGGTTCGGCACCTTTGAGGGGCTTAACTGCTGGGACGGCACTACCATGACCGTTTATAACCCTTCGGAAGAGCCTGACGGCGTTTTTACAGGAGGCGGCGTTTTTGATTTGATATGCGACAAACGGGGAAGCGTATTCTTTATCTCCAGCAACAGACTGGTTCGCTATGATTTGCAGAATGAACGCTTTATCAAGGAACTTTCTCATGCCAGCTGCATCCATTCCGGCAAAAATGAAGTGTGGGCGGCCAGCCGTGACAGTTTGTTCCGTTGGGACATCAGTCGCAAGAAGTTTCTTTTTTCTTATCGGATGCCTCAGGGGCAGAGCATCACGTGCATTGGGACAGATGCAAGCAACCGGCTTTGGATAGGGACACAGACAGGACTGTTTTGTTCCAGTAATCTTCAGAAGATCTCCCCAGTGTGTGTCATTCCTCATGCCAATATTTGTTCGCTTTATGGGGATAATCGGAACAGAATGTGGGCGGCTGCTTTTCGCAAGGGAATGTATGTAGTGGAGAATGCTGCTGACAACCAGAGTTTTACAGTCCGGAGCGATATCAAACTGTCGAGCGATGACGTGCGTTGTTTCGTAGAAGATGAAGAGGGTTGCATATGGGCGGGAACGTTCGACGGATTGAATAAGATTGATTTGCAGGGGAATGTCACCAGATATGCCAAGGATACCAAACCCGGCAGCCTGACCCATTCTTCAATCTTTTCACTGTATAAAGACCGGCAAGGCACTATTTGGATAGGCACTTATTATGGAGGAGTGAATTATTTCAATCCGCAAACGGATATATTCAGACACTATGCTTCCGACAAGCGTCGGAATGATTGTCTTAGCTTCGCTTACGTGGGCAATATGGTAGAAGACAAGCGGGGAGATCTGTGGATTTGTACGGAGGGAGGCGGTTTGAACCGTCTTGACCGCAAGAGCGGACTGTTTTCTTACTATTTGGACGGGCACATCCCTGCCGGTGAAGTGTTTTCCAACTTGAAATGCATCGAGTACGACAAGAATCAGGATTGCCTGTATATCGGCACCCATAAGCAAGGTTATCTTCGTTTTGACATTCCGGCAAATAAAGTGACTCACTATCCTGAACTGCACAATCAGTCCATTAATGAAATAATGCTGAAAGGAGATACGCTTTTTCTGCTTTCTCCTGACAAGGGATTATATATCAGTTTGAAAGACGGAAAAGGGCTGCAGCGGCTTTTCCGGTCGGAGCGCGATACACATTGGGGAGGCATCACGATGCTGGTTGATTCGCGTAATGACCTTTGGGTTTCCCAGTTCTCCAGAGTCTTGCGCATCAATCTGGATCATCCGGAGCGGAAAGCAATTTATAATTATGGCGAGAACGGGCTGGGAATGTTCCAGGTCACTAAGATGGCGGAAGGAAATGACGGGGCTGTTTATCTGGCTACGTATGGCTCCGGATTATATCGCTTCAACGAGGCTGGCGGATGTTTTGACCGGTGTCCCATCGGTTCCATACGCTATTGCTACAACTTGCTGAACACGCCTAAAGGATACCTGGTCTTGTCGAATGAACAAGGGCTGCTGCTTTATCATCCGCAGACCGGCGAAAAACGCTTTATTGATATGGAACGGCAGCTTCACCTGTCTGCTCTCAACGAGGGATGCGGCATTTTGCGGTGTCGTGACGGTGAAATGTTTGTGGGCGGGGCAGATGGCATGTCTTCTTTCTCGCTCCTCAAGTTTCAGCGTTCGCAGCCGGATTACAGGCTTTATTTTTCATCTTTGGCTGTCAACGAGCAGCAGGTTTCTGTCCATACGTCCGACGGTATTCTGCCTGTGGCCTTTCCTTTTGTAAAAGAAATCAGGCTTGCATACAATAAGAACAACATATTGATCACCTTTGCTTCTGATAACTATGTCAGCAAGCACCTTTACGAATATCGGCTGGGCGAAGAGCAGTGGAATGCAGCTGTTGATAACAGGATCAAATACACCAATCTGCCGCCGGGGAATCATGAACTGCAGGTGAGGGAAAGAGCCGAAGGCACTCCCGGCAAAACCTTGCTTCCTATCACACTGAATATTATTGTAGAGCGTGCCTGGTGGACCACATGGTGGGCATGGAGCATTTATGTTCTTCTGGTATCGGCTGTCGTGTGGCTTATACTCCGCAACTGGCAGACTAAACTGCGGCTGCGTGCTTCGCTGGTTCAGGAAAAGATGGAGAAAGAGAAGAACAAAGAGCTGATCGAATCGAAGTTGCAGTTTTTTGCCAATATATCGCATGAATTCCGCACGCCGCTGACTCTCATGATTTCTCAGATAGAGGCTCTGCTGCAAACTCCTGCCTTGTCACCTTATATACGGACCCGTCTGCAGAAGATTTATAAGAGCACATACCAGTTCCGCGAACTGATATCCGAATTGCTGGACTTCCGCAAGATGGAGCGTGGCAAGCAGACGCTGCATTTGCATACATCGGACATGGTGCCTTTCCTGAAACAGATTCACGAAGAATTTGTGAGTCAGGCGCGGTTGCAGGAAATTGAGTTTGTGCTTGCCGTTCCAGAAGGCAGCCTGTTGTGTCAGTGTGATGACCGCCAATTGCGGAAAGTGTTTACTAACCTCTTGTCAAACGCATTCAAGCATACTCCGAAAGGAGGAAAGGTTGAACTGGTTCTCGAAGAACTGGCGGATGCTGTAAAGGTGAAAGTGATAGATAATGGCGAAGGCATTCCTCAAGAAGCTCTTCCTTATATATTCGACCGCTTTTATCAGGTGGATTCGTTGTCGTCCGCACCGGCAGGAAGCGGCATTGGACTGGCATTGGCTAAAGGCATTATTGATCTGCACCACGGCACAATCGATGTGCAAAGCGCGCTGGGATACGGCAGTATCTTTACGGTGACATTGCCCAAAGGACATCCGGACGAGGCTGAGATGCAGGCTGAGGCTGTCGCTGCCGAGGGCGTGTCGCCATATCCTTCGGTTGAACCGGATGCAGACGCCGGCGGGCAAGCGGTTGAAGCTGGAACATCCGGAGAGAAGATGTGTGTTCTGATTGTTGAAGACAATGAAGAACTGCTTCAGATGCTTATTTCGCTGCTGTCACCGCTTTATCGGGTAGTGATAGCCATGAACGGCAAAGAAGGGCTGGCGCGTGCCAAAGACGAACATCCCGACTTGATTCTGAGTGATGTGATGATGCCGATTATGTCGGGTACGGAAATGTGTACGTTGTTAAAGAATGACTTCGATCTTTGCCACATCCCAATCATATTGCTGACTGCCTTGGGAGCTGATAACAATAAGTTGGAAGGATGGCAGTGCGGAGCCGATGACTATATCGAGAAACCGTTCAGCAACCGCTTGCTTTTGGGGCGGATTGCAAATATTCTGCGCAACCGTAAGCTGCTGCAGCAGAAGTTTGGCAAAGGAATGACGACCGACAGTGCAGATGATGTGGATATACAGGCACTGGCTTTTTCACCTATAGATACCCAGTTCCTGACCAAGCTGAAGGAGGTTGTAGAAAATCATTTGAGCGATCCCGATTTTGATGTGAATGTGTTGGCGCAGGAATTGGCCGTCAGCCGCAGCTCTCTCTACAACAAGCTGAAAGCGCTGAGCAGCATGACGCCGAATGAACTGATTTTGAATGCGCGTCTGAAACGGGCGGTCGAAATGCTGAAAACGAATCCCCAGATGCAAATTACGGAGATTGCTTTTCAGAACGGATTCAGCTCGTTGCGCTATTTCCGCCATTGCTTCAAAACGCATTTCAATTGTACGCCTCAGGAGTATAGGGACGGCAAGAAAGAGGAAGAGCAGCATTGAATGTCGGACTGAAAAACGGCACCGCACTTAAATCTTCTGACTGCAATTGTCAGCGTGTTTAAGTGCGGTGCCTTCTTGCATGGTTTGATCAATCTTGTCCTTCGAAGAGGTTTTGAATGGCACAGAGCTCTAACTTTATTTGGGCAGGCTGCTCATCCGCACGGTTATTTCTCCTTCTGTTTTTCCGAATCGGCATGCGGCTTCTATTATCTGTACGCCTTCGAGCGGATATTCTTTTTCTGACAGCTTGGGAGCAGGGAATGTTTTGAACACGGCTCCGGCCGGTGCGGTTATTTCCATATAGAATTGTTTTCCGTTCCGTGTCAGTACCGCCTTGTTGCCGTTTGTTTCCACCTGTGCCTTTGTCACAATGTTGAAATAAGCGGTTGAATTGGCGTTCAGCAGTTCCACTTTGTCTGTAACTTCCATCGTACAGTCGTCTATCATTTTGAATGTACGTGATACGGCCTCCGCCTGTCCCTGATACAGGCTGTTCATGTTAAATGTGGCAGACGGCTGGTCTGCATCCGGCTGTTCCTCACATACGAAAGCCTCTCCCGGTGCATACTGCAGGCGGTGGTCAATGTTGAGGGTATTGTGCGAGAAGTTGTTGTTGCGGAAGTACTCCCAGCGTTTTCCGTTGGCTCTTCCGTCCCAGAATCCCGGCAGTGCATAGTCGTCGGCCCCCAAATCTTCCGTCCAGCATACGCTGTCAGCTTCCAGCAGGAAAGTTCCGCAGTCGAGTTGCTGGTGCGCCTGGCTTGGCTCCCCTCCTTTGGCAATGAGGAAGACGGAGCCTTTCTTCTTCCGGTCGCCGTTGAATACGACCAGGTCGTTGATGTCATTGTGATATACTTCCATGCGCGGCAGCGAGTCGCTGGCAGTTGCTGTGGCAGTGTTAAACCATGGCAAGGCAAGATAGAAGTTCTGGTTCTGCGGAATGCGTTTGCGGAGCGTTTGTTTCAGCTCTTCCCGGTACCATTCGGCTATTTCCGGCTGGTTGTAGAGTTTGCTGAACAGGAAGAAGGCTGGTGAGTCCTCTTTCCCCTCTCCGGAGTTGGCGAAATTGAAAATACGTCCGGCAGGTGTCAGTGTACGTTTGTAGAACAGCGCAGTTTTTGATACGCCCGGCAGTTTGGCGATGTTTCCCCTGTCGCCTCCGTTGTCTGTTACAGCTTTCAGATAGAGAGCCAGGTTACTGTTGGTATATCCCCAGTATCCGGGACCTTCGTAGCAGACACCGTCGGGCGCGAAGTGTTTCAGACAGTTAGGCATGTACTTGGCAGCGTTTTTCAGAATGCTGTCCGTTTCCAGCGGATAATCTTCGGCTACGGCCAGTGCGCCGAGCGTCATGCCTGTGTTGCACACCACGTTCCAGTTCGTTTCGCGTTTAGCCCAGCTTCCGGGTCCTCCGTTGGCATATTCACGCAGCACTTTGCTGACAGCGTTCTTGTAGATGCAGTTTTTCACCAGTTCCTTTGTCGCCTCGGGCAGTGCGTCAAACAGCCAGTCGTAAGCTATGGCTACGGCAGTAGTCATTTCGGCCGTGTCCAGATAATGTTTCGGATCCCAGTCGGGGAAATTGCATATCCATAGCAAGGCTTCGTTGGCTGCCCCCAGGTATTTCTCGTCACCGTAAAGCCGGTAAGCCAGTGCGAGTGTTCCCAGCCGTGCCACATAAGCGCGTGAAGTCCATAGCATATTACCGTATTTGTCGAATTTGTAGGGAATTTGCGGCAGTTGCGCGATGGAGTCTGCCTGACTTCTCAGCGTATCTGCCAGTTCGCCTGCCAGCGGGTCTTCTTTTATGAGCCGTTTTACGGCAGGCTCTTCCGCGCGTGAACAGCAGGCGCGGATGTTCTGTCAGGATACCTTGTTCGTTTCGTTCGGGAGTGCACGAAAGCGCTCCCACACACAGCAGCAGCGCAAGGCCGCATTTCTTCAGTGTAAGACAAAAGTTCGTTTTCATATAAATAATGTTTGTAAGGTTATTCTGCGCCTGGAATTGTCTGCTTCAAGGGTACATAATACCATACCGTATTATCCTTGTATTCTTTTCCATCCTTATAGGCAACGGTTGAAATCTTGTTCTCTCCTTTGCTTAAAGTGATTGTTTCAGACAGATAGACGGCATTTTTGCCTTTCTGTAAAGGCACTTCCTTCCCGTTTACAGTGAGCTTTACATTGTCGCAGTTGGAATAAATCTTTACTGCGGTGCATTCCGTATCGCGTTTGGTAAAGCGTTTGCCGCAGATGTGGACCATGGGGGAAGGATTCCAGTTTGCCTTATAGAAGTAGAAAGCGTCTTTCTTTATTTTCCTGTCGAAAGTCACCAGCCCTTTGTCATTGATTCCCGGCTGGTTGCCTTCGTGACGGTTGTCTGAAGCGAAGTCAAACATAGCCCAGATGGAAGTGCTCCACAGGTAAGGGCGCTGTTTGATTGTCTCCCAGTGCACTTCATGAAAATGAGCCTGTACGTTTTCCGGATGCCAGTGTCCCGTAGTTGCCGGAACATAAAGCCCTTCCTGCTGATGGAACGGATGTGCTCCTGCTCCGTATTCGCTGATGCCGATACAGGCTTTGGGATGCTTTTGGTGCAGCCGGTCAAGTACCGGTCCGATGTCTTCAGCTTTGCCGTAATACCATCCGTAGTATGGATTGATGGAGTAAGCATCCGGAATGAAGTTCACGTCCTTTTCGTGGTGCATTGCTGCCAGTACTGTAGGTCGTGTGGGGTCTTCGCTGTGTGCCAGGTCATTGAGCCGTTTGGTCAGCGGCAGAGGGTCAGGCCCCTTGTAGAAAGTGATTTCGTTGCTCAGTCCCCAGACGATTACGCTCGGGTGATTGTACAGCTGGCGTATCAGACTTTTCAGCACCGTTTCGCAGTTTGCCGTAAATTCTTCTGAGTCGATGATGTAGTCAATCAGCGGAATTTCCGTCCAGCACATGATACCGAGTGAGTCCAGATAATTGTAGGTGAAGTCCCCATGCTGGTAATGGGATATGCGCACATAGTTCGATCCGATCTCTTTCACCATATCCAGGTCAGCTTTCCTTTCGTTGTCAGTCAGAGCATTCCCCTTGTCCATGCGTCCCTCGTGCATGGCGACACCGCGTAGCGGATATGCTTGTCCGTTAAGAAAGAATCCCTTGTCCGGATCGATGCGGTAGTAGCGGAGTCCCAAAGGCTGTACTTCAGAATCAAGCACCTTCTTGCCCGCTGACACTTTTATCTCTGTGCGGTACAGGTAAGGGTCTTCCGTTCCGTTCCATAAGTGAGGATTGGCAATTGTGAAGCGCTGTGTCACGGGAGTGATCTCGCCGGCATTGATCTTCACCTGTCGGATGTCTTCTTTGACAATGTTTCCGTTCCGGTCTTTGATTGTGACGGATACGGATATCCTGCTGTCTTTTCGGGAACGGTTGCAGACTTTTGTCGTTACGGCTACAGAGGCCTCCGTATCGCTTACACTCTCCTGTTTGATGTACACGCCGTGCGATCCGAAGTCTTCGTTTGTTATATGGATTTTGTTTTCGCGCAGGATTTCCATACCCCGTGGCAGTCCCCCGTAGAAAGTAAAGTCGGCATGGAGGGGAGGAATTGGAAGATTGGCCGCATTGCTTACTCTTACAGCAATTCCGTTGTTCTCTCCGAAGCGTATAAACGGAGTTATGTCGAATGCGAAAGCGGTGTATCCGCCTTTGTGCGTGCCGGCCGGTTGACCGTTTACAAATAGTTCCATGTCGTAATTGGCCGCACCGAAGCGCAGAATAATCTGCTTGTCAGAATCTTTTCTGTTAAAACGGATTTCTTTTGTATACCATCCGGTGCCGCGGTAATATACGCCTCCTCCGTGATATCCTAATCCTCCGTCCTGTCCGTCTTCCGCATTCCATGTGTGCGGAAGGTTCACTGTAGTCCAGCCTGTGGCAGAAGAAAGAGAAGACGGACTGGTCTGTTCGCTTTTGCAGAAGCGCCAGTCTTCATTTATTACTTGTGTCTGAGCCTGAGCCAGCGAAGCGCAGAAGGTCAATGCATAGATGCCATTTCTTAAGTTCATATTGTTTTTCGTTATTTATTATACGTTGTCTTTCCTTATTTCTGTTTTGTGTATTTGGGAGTATTCTTCATTTCGATTGTCATCTTTCCGCCTTTCAGCACTTCCTGCTGATCTATTCTGAATCCGTCAATGCGTTTGCCGTTCAGACGGATTGAATGCACGTATTTATTTTCCTTGGATGCTCCGGGAGCTTCAATGACAAAGTCTATTCCACGTCCGTACTTTCCGTCCAGGTGAATGGTGATTTTAGAGTAGCGTGGAGTGGTCACTTCATAGAAAGGCTTTTCCGCACATCCGCCGTCCATCTGGAACAGGCCTATGGCACTCATGACGAACCAGCTGCTCATCTGTCCCAGGTCCTCGTCACCCGGATAAGCGTCATAGGGAGTGGTTCCGTAATACTGCTCCTGGATGGCACGCACCCACTTCTGCGACAGATGGGGGGCGCCTGCCCGGTTGAACAGATAAGCCACTTCCATCGAAGTTTCGTTTCCGTGATTGATGGGATAGTTGGCGAAGTCATCTCCCGAAGCGTTGAAATTGGCATACGAAGATTTCTGCATCGCGCTGTCCAGACGGGACACGAACCGTTCCCTTCCCATAAGCTTGATTAATTTTTCCGGGTTATGAGGCACAAACCATGTGTAGTTGAATGCATTTCCTTCCGTGAACCCCGGCGTGTGATATGGATCGAACGGAGTAATCCAGTTTCCGTCTTTATCCTTCGGACGGATGAATCCGCTCTTGGTGTCGAACAGGTTGGTCCAGCTTTCAGAACGTTTGGAGAAATATTCATAATCAGATTCATATCCCAGATATTTTGCCATTTGAGCTAGACACCAGTCATCGTAGGCGTACTCCATTGTATTGGATACCTGCCCCATGCCTTGAGGGATATATCCGTATTTCATATACGGGACCAGATCTTCCACACCTGCCGTTCCGCCGCCTTCATGGCGTTGGGGAGGAGTCAGAAGCATTTTCTTCAGTCCCTCATAAGCAAGTTTCAGGTCGAAGTCGCGGATGCCGCTCTGCCATGCTCCCCATATCTGAGAAACCATGTGCATGGCTACCATAACGCCGGTATGTTCGATTCCGGCAGGATCCGTGTTGAACCACCCTCCGTTCTTGTACAGGCTGATGGCCGAGCGGGCCCACATGGAAGAAAGTTCCGGAGCCGTCAGATTAAAAAGCTGCTGGTTGTCCCAGAAGGTATTCCAGTATTCTCCGCTTACCACCCGGTCATTGGGTGATTCAAGCCGGCAGATCTGCTCCCGTTCATCGCGGTAACGTCCGTCGAAATCGCTCCATGAGGCTTTTGCCGAATAGGCTCTGTACAGGTTTGAGTAAAACTTTTTCTGTTGCAGATAGTCATCGGTTTCAATTTCGATGCGCGACAGGTAGTCATTCCAGATTGAGCGGGCGTTTTCTGCCACCTTTTCCAGATCCCAGCCGAAAGGAAGCGCCAGTTCCTGCCGGAGGTTGTTGCGTGCTCCCGCCACATCGACCAGGGAAACGCCGGTGCGCACTTGCACCGTGCTTGCATCCTCTTCCGCCGGAAAATCGAGGAAGAAGCCCACATCTCCTTTTCCGCACACCTCGGTGATGTTGTGCATGATTTTGGGCTCCGTTTCAAATTCATGGGTGGAATGCCAGGCGCCCAGGTATTTTTGTTCCGCCTTAATCTGGTCATTGACCCATCCTCCCATTGAGGCAAAAGATTTGTCGAACTGCATTACAAAGTGAATGGTATAGTATTGTTCTGCGGTGTATCCCGTATATGCGCCGAAATAAGTCGCGTAGCCTTCTATCTCGGTGTCGCTCACTTTGGTGATATGCGCGTCCTGCAGGTTGTGCGGATATTCGCTGGGAGCATACAGATCTACCAGCACCC
>ENA-OPVK01001519-OPVK01001519.1-human-gut-metagenome-genome-assembly--contig:-NODE-1519-length-13759-cov-2.850846_pt1 | contig 13759 bp, 12 predicted proteins | sample MGYA00241495_ERZ501982 | MGnify/ENA primary metagenome ERZ501982 (study PRJEB25962, sample SAMEA2042002) | human gut metagenome | biome: human gut; feature: human-associated habitat; material: faeces...
TTACGGTCGGTACAGCGATTCCGCTGACGCTCCGGAGCCAGAATGACGAATGAAAAATAAAAACCGCAAATCATTATGAAACAAAACAAGACGATTTACATTGTCCCCGTGATGTTCTGCTTCTTCGCGATGGGATTTGTCGACCTGGTGGGCATCGCCTCCAATTATGTCAAGGAAGACCTTGCGCTCAACGACTCAACGGCAAACATACTGCCGTCGCTCGTGTTCTTCTGGTTTCTCATCTTCAGCGTGCCCACGGGCATGCTCATGAACCGCATAGGACGCAAGAACACCGTGCTGCTGTCGCTTCTGGTGACGCTCGCGTCGCTGCTTATGCCTCTCATAGACGAGAGCTTCACCGTGATGCTCGTGGCATTCTCGCTGCTCGGCATCGGCAACGCGCTCATGCAGACGTCGCTCAATCCGCTCATCTCTTCCATCATCAGCGGCAAGCATCTCGCCAGCACGCTCACCTTCGGACAGTTCATCAAAGCCATAGCTTCGTTCCTCGCGCCTTATCTCGCCATGTGGGGAGCGACGGCGGCAATGCCTTCGTTCGGATTCGGATGGAAGGTTCTGTTCGCCATATATCTTGTGGTGGGCATTGCGGCGACACTGCTGCTGTGGGCTACACCGATAGACGAGGGCGGACAGCGGGACAGCGCGTCGGGTTTCGCCGACTGCCTGCGACTGCTCGGCAAACCGGTAGTGCTGCTGTCGTTTGTAGGAATAATGTGTCATGTGGGCATTGACGTAGGTACCAATACGACTGCTCCCAAAATATTGATGGAGCGTTTGGATATGACATTGGCTGAGTTCGCCACGAGCCTCTACTTCATCTTCCGTACAGTGGGATGTCTCACGGGTTCGTTCATTCTGCGTGTGATGAACCACCGCGCTTTCTTCACAGTGAGCATCCTGATGATGGCTCTCAGCATGGCTGGACTTGCCTTCGGCACGTCTGAGGCGGTGCTCTACACTGCGATTGCGCTCGTGGGCTACGGCAACTCCAACGTATTCTCGCTTGTCTATTCGCAGGCTCTGCTCTCCGTACCCGACCGTCAGAACGAGGTGTCGGGACTGATGATAATGGGTCTTTTCGGCGGTACGGTGTTCCCGCTGCTCATGGGATTCGCCGCCGACGCCGCCGGACAGACGGGAGCCGTGGCTGTGATGGCTGTGGGAGTGGTATATCTTCTTACTTTCATAAAGAACATAAAACACTGAAAGACATATGAAAAATATTGTAGCAGGACTCGGGGAGGCTCTGTGGGATGTCCTTCCCGACGGCAGAAAATTAGGTGGCGCACCGGCAAACTTCGCCTATCATGCCGGACAGTTCGGAATGGACACGGTGGCTGTGAGCGCGCTGGGCGACGACAGTCTGGGCGACGAGACATGCTCCGAGCTCGACAGCAAGGGACTGAGACATCTCATGCCGAGGGTGCCTTTCCCCACAGGGACGGTGCAGGTGACGCTCGACAAGGCTGGAGTGCCGGCATACGACATAAAGGAAGGTGTGGCGTGGGACAACATTCCGTTCACGCCAGAGATGGAGAGTCTGGCGCGCGAATGCCGCGCTGTGTGCTTCGGGTCGCTGGCACAGCGCAACGCCGTGTCGCGCGACACCATACACCGCTTCCTTAAAGCCACTCCGAAGGACTGCATGCGCATCTTCGACATCAACCTAAGGCAGAACTTCTACACGAAGGAGGTGATACAGGAGTCGCTCAGAATGTGCAACGTGCTGAAGATAAACGATGAGGAGCTGGTCATCATAGGCAGGATGTTCGGCTATCCGGGACTCGACATGAGCAACAAGTGCTGGCTCTTACTCGGCAAGTACAACCTCGACCTGCTCGTGCTCACCTGCGGGGTGAACGGCAGCTATGTGTTCACACACGGGGAGATGTCGTTCTTCGAGACACCCCGGGTGGAGGTTGCCGACACTGTGGGAGCGGGCGACTCGTTCACCGGATCGCTCTGCGCCGCGCTCATCAGCGGCATGCCGGTGGCGGAGGCTCACAGGCTCGCCGTGGACGTGTCGGCTTATGTGTGCACACAGAACGGCGCGATGCCGGAGCTTCCTGACGTACTTACGTCGAGAATAGCGCGCAAGGCGTGACTCCGGCAGGCTGATGGCGCACCGCTCAGGAGTGTCTGCCGGACAGCAGTCGTCGGTCCAACAGTTTACGGGTTGTCTGCCCATGACACCCAATAAGAAAAAACATGACACCCAATACGAAGAAAGCAGAGGATGCCCGCTGTCTTAGGCGCGTCCTCTGCTTTTCTCATACGCCACGCCGTGCGGCGCGTCATTTGCCGTTGGGCGTATGTCCGAAGTAGTCCTTATAGCATTTGGAGAAATACGACGGTGATGAAAAGCCCACCTCATACGACACTTCCGACACGGTGTATGCGCCGCTCTTCAGCAGTTTGTCCGCACGTCTGAGTCTTGTCATACGTATCAGTTCCACAGGCGTGCTGCCGGTAAGAGCCTTCACCTTGCGGTACATCTGCACGCGGCTCAGCCCCAATTCGGAGCTGAGTGTCTCCACATTGAAATCAGGGTCGGAAAGATGCTCGTTCACCTTTGCACTGAACTCGTTCATGAACTTCCTGTCCATGCTCTCCGGCTGCTCGCCGCCGGTGTCTCCGTGTGCGTATATGCTCTTCAGCCGTCGGCGGCTCTCGATGAGGTTGCGCACCCTTGACGTGAGCACCTTGCCGCTGAACGGCTTCACTATATAGGCGTCAGCTCCGCAGTCGTATCCGTCGGCGCGCTGCGCGTCCATGGCGTTTGCCGTGAGCAGTATGACGGGTATGTGGCTCGTCGCCGTCGTGGTCTTTATGCGGCGGCACATCTCCAGTCCGTCCATCTCCGGCATCATAACGTCGCACACGATGATTCCCGGCACTCCGGCAACAGCCTTGTCGAGTCCCTCACTGCCGTTGGAGGCATAGGTCACGTTGTATCTGTCAGACAGGAGCGAGCCTATGTATTTTCTCATGTCGCCGTTGTCGTCTACCACGAGCACGTCCTCGCGCTCTCCGATGTCCTCGGGACTTGTCATGATGTCGGCGCGGCTGCCGGATGCAGCGGAGGTGTCAGTGCTGTCGGCTACGGCATATTCCTCTGCAATCATGTCGTGCGCCTCTTCTTTCTGTTCGGAGTCCTCACCGGCAGGAGGTTCAGCCGCAGGCAGGGTAACGGCGAACTCAGCACCCTTCCCCTCCTCGCTGCTCACACTGACGCTGCCGCCGAGCAGACCGGCGAACGAATGGACAAGAGCGAGTCCGATGCCCGTTCCTCCCGAATCTTGCCTCACCTGATAGAACCTGTCGAACACATGGGGCAGCATGGCAGCAGGTATGCCGATGCCGTTGTCAGCCACCGTCAGCGTGAACGAGCCGTCGTCTCCTCCCGCAAGGGTCACGCCGATGCGCCCACCCTCAGGTGTATACTTCAAGGCATTGGACATGAGATTGTAGCATATGCGCTCAACCTTGTTGCGGTCGGTGCATGCCACGAGCGTCTCCGGAGCCGAGACTTCCAACGTTATGCGCTTGCCGCTTGCCATAGACTCGAAGTTTCCCGTCCAGTCACGCAGTGCGGCGGCAAGGTCGAAGGTCGAGACCTCGATGCCCATCTTTCCGTTCTGCACCTTGCGCAAGTCGAGAATCTCCCCCACCAGACGCAACATCACGCTCACATTCCTGCGGACGAGCGTCAGCAGACGGCGTTGCTCACCGCTTGTCCCGGCGTCAGCCAGAAGCCGGTCCACCGGGGCGGCTATGAGTGTGAGCGGAGTACGGAATTCGTGGCTCACGTTTGTGAAGAACTGCAGTTTGGCGTTCGCCGTCTCCTCGGCAAGGCGCCGTTTCATTATTATGGTGCGGTAGATGTATATGAAGAACGTTATGAGCAGGGCGATGATGATGGACGAGAGCAGCATGAAGAGCTTCTGATGGTTGTACTGCGCCAGATAGCGGTCCACCTTGCCGTGAAGCACCTCAAGCCTTTCGCTCTGCTGCTCCATCTCTTCTGCCTGCATGAGCATGGCGCCCGCATTGTCTGGCGTGACGATGGCGCTCTTCAGATAGTTTTCCTTGCTGTATGGCTTTCCCTGAAGGATGTTCATGGCGAGCTGCATCACAAGGTCTCCGCGCGTGGGATAAAGGTATGAGGCAGCCAATGTGCCGTCCTTCACGCGGTTCATGCCGCCGTCCGGTGTGGACAGGGCGTCCACTCCTACAAATGTGACATCATGTCCTGCGCCGTAGCGCATCATCACCTCGCGCGCCCCGTCAGCCATACGGTCGTTATGTGCGAACACACAGTCGATGTCGGAGGTGTGCGAGAGTATGTCGTTCATGGCATGTCCTCCGCTCGCCCGGGTCCATTCGCCGTGGCTCACACATGCGAGCGTGATGCCGGGATAAGCCTTCAGGGCGTCGGTGAAACCGCGGTGGCGGTCGATGGCAGGCGACGAGTCCTTCAGTCCGGTTATCTCCACCACGCGCCCCCTGCCGCCAAGCTTGGTGGCGATATAATGTCCCATGGTGGTTCCTATGGAATAGTTGTCGGCTCCGATGAATGCGGTGTATTTTGTGGAATTGGTCTTACGGTCGAAATATATCACCGGTATTCCCCTGTCGTAGGCTCGGTCTATCGCCTCAGACACGGTGTGAATCTGGTTCGGCGACACCACGAGCAGGTCTATCCCGCTATCCGCCAGACTGTCTATCTGGGCTATCTGCCTCCGGTCGTCGTCGTTGGCGGAAGTGATGCGCAGCTCTACATTGTTGAAGAGATAAGTGCCCATGCGCAGCTCTTCGTTAAGCTTGTCACGCCATATGTCCTCGCTGCACTGCGACACTCCTATGACATATCCCTTCCGCCCGGAGCATCCTGACGCAGAAAAGACAAGTGCCAGGATGAAAAGACAGCCGTACATGGCAGCCGACGGACGGATGTGTCTGATGTCAAAAGATTCCTTTTTCATAATTCTTTCATATTTTGACCCGAATAGGTCATTATACTTCCATTCTTATTTCGTGCTGCTGTCAGCCGGATTGTATACTGCTTTATCGAAGATGTAGCGGGCTACATCAAGAAAAAGCAGTATACAAGATGGCGGCAGCAGTGCGGAAGAAGGATGAAGAGCTGACTATAAACCTTAAATGTATAATCGGCGTTATAATGACCGATTCGGGTTTATATAAGACAGGCGGTATCCTGCAATGGGATGGCAGGCTTCATTCCGGCTCGTCGCACAGCCCCTCCGGTCAGTCAGAGAGCACTGTCCTCACCCACTCTGCCACCTCTTCGCGCGACGCTCCGGCAGCGAACCGCCGTCCCTGTTTCCACTCCGCGCCCGGCGCACTCTTGTGAATCTGTTCCGCACTCTTACCCAACTTACTTTCCGCCGAGGTGCAGAACGGTATGACGGTCTTGCCTCTGAAGTCGCCGCCTTCAAGAAACGACTGGATGATGCGCGGCGCGATGCCCCACCATATGGGGTAACCCACGAAAACGATGTCGTATCGGTCGAGTCTCGGAGTGTCACGGAACATCTGCGGGCGCGCCCTCACGTCGTGCTGTTCGCGGTTGCTCCGCGAGGCTGCCGTGCGGTAGTCAAGGTCTCTCCGGCTGTAAGGCAGTACGGGCTCGATGCTCCACACGTCACCGTCAGTGACGCTGGCAATGTGTTCGGCAGCAGCCCTTGTGTTGCCGCTCACAGAGAAATACGCCACAAGCACCTTCTTGCCGCCGCCGTCTCCTATGCATGCGGCATCACAGTCCTGTTGCGGCAAGAACACCGTAAGCAGACACGCCATGAGAACAAACACACCTTTCATATAATATACCGGTTTTTATCACAATCCCTGCATTTGGGCATAATGATGCAAATATATAAAATTTATGTTCACGACGGTAGGATTTAATCATATTTTCCAATCTCTTTAACGATACGCCGGAGACACCATGAATGAGTTGAAACCCATGATTTTCAACCATATGTAACATCGGTTAAACCCGTAAGGTTATATAATCTTAATATCATATTAAAAAACATACATTAACAAACTTTACCGATTATAATTTCATAACTTTACCGCAGACAGGCGCGAGTATGTGCATGAGAATGCACTAACGAAGAAACCACGTGTATAAGATTATTACTGTATATTGTAAATTGTTATGAAAGAAAAAACAAAGAAAACTCTTTACGTACGTCCGGAAATAAAAATGATTCCCATGGACGGCTTCCAACTCATGGCGGCATCGCCTTTAAGCGATGACATAACGCTCAACTACAGAGACGTGGAAAGCATTGACACGTATGCGTTCGACCCTGATAACGAAGGGGGCAACATCGACGATTTTGGCAACAAATTAGGAGACGGGTGGTCTGTTTATTCTTCTTAGTAAACACACGGCATCATTAAAGACAACACATTAACAGAACATAACAGAATCAGACATGAAACTACGACACACACTCATTCCCGCGCTGGCATGCATGTCCTTCATATGGAGCAGCTGCAGCAGCGATTCTGACATAAAGCCGGAACCTAAAACCGGCATGGCGACAATCACTCTTAACCGCCCATCCAAGCTTCAGGCAGCGGTGGCAGCGGCAAAACCGCTCATTGTGGAGGTGCCGTGCAAGAACCACCCTGACGGTCCGAAGCTCTACGTTACGCTCACACCGAGACCGGCACCGAGACGCGCAAGCGTCAGTACACCCAAACCCTCACAGTTCAAACTGTGGTCGGCAACTCTGACAGACCAAAACCTCAACCCTCCCTACAAAGAGGAGACACTCGCCCTGCAAGGCAACAAGGCGACATGGAAGTATGAATGGCCGTCGGGAGCACAGAGGAGCCTGCTGAACCTCGTAGCCGTTACAGACCTGCCGGACGAAATGACTGTCACTCCGAAAACCGACAACAGCAGTAATGTGGAGGCTGAGGTGGCAATCAAAAACGGACAGGTATTGGTGCCGTTGGACGGAAAACCGATACCGTTCTTCGGTATGAGCACCAACATGATGGAGCAGCCGCAGAGCCAATACTCATTCACCATAGACATGGAACCGCTTCTCTATGTGCTGAACATAGACCTTGACGTGTCTGACGCACCGGCACCGCTGAACGAAAAAGGGCGTGAGTTCTGGAAGGTATACATCAATACCCCGCAGAGCAAGTATAATCTCGCAAAATCGTCAAACCCCCAATTTAACCTGTACGACCGCTTTACGGCAAGTTCTGACCAACACGAAGAATATCAGTCTGAAAATATGATATATGATGAGTCAGCAGATATATGGAACTACGACTTCAATGAAAGCACTGCGAACAAACAACTTACTTCTTACTACCTGATGAGCCAGAGAGCCGCAGGAAAGAAGAAGACAACAGTTGGTATATTAGATCCATATGCGTTGACTATAAGCTATCTGTTCAGGTCTGACGACAAGGGCGACAATCAACAATACATATACGACTTGGGTAAAGTAGTAGAACGACACAGTAACTTATACGTATTCAATATAAACTTCGGCACAAAGCCATAACAATAAGATTGCGAGTTTTAGTGCAGACTGTGCCAGCGAGCGCAATGAGAGCTTGCTCTCAGATTGCCGGGCGCAGCCTGTTTTTTATAAAATGTGACGGCGTCAGCCTTGTAGAGACGCAAAATCTTGCGTCTCACGAGCAAAAAACGCGGCAATGCCAGGAATATAATCGCATTTGTTTATAGCCCATCCTTGCGTCTCACGAGCAAAAAGCGCAGCATTGACAGACATGTTTCGCATCTGTTTATTGCGCATTCTTGCTTGTGAGACGCAAGATTTTGCGTCTCTACTTTGGTTTGACTGAGAATCACAGAAGACATTTACTATTGATAATAATGATGGCGTCAGCCAAGTAGAGACGCAAAATATTGCGTCTCACGAGCAAAAAAACTCAGCAATGAAAGGCACATAATCGCCTCAGTTTATTGCGTATCCTTGCTTGTGAGACGCAAAATTTTGCGTCTCTACTTTGGTGGACAGCGGGTATTATGATTGACTTTATACTTACTGACTCAATGGCGCCAGCCCAGTAGAGACGCAAAATCTTGCGTCTCACGAGCAATCCATGGCAATAAAGCGCGTACAATGATATGCTGGTGATAAATGCATTCCTTGCGTCTCCCGGGCAAAAACCGCAGTAATGACAGGCACATAATCGCCTCAGTTTATTGCGCATTCTTGCTTGTGAGACGCAAGATTTTGCGTCTCTACTTTTTTCATCTGCGCATAACAATATAATGTATTCCCAAAAACAAACATGCTTGCATCTGTATGCATTAAGTATGTGCATAATTATTCATTCCCGTCCATCCTCAACTCCGCGAGAGCTTCCTACAGCCGACGGCATAGGCTCACGGACGCGAATACGCGGATTTTGCGTAGTTTGGGTAAGGTGCTGACAATCAAAGGAATGTGTGTTTTTGCGTTGCAAGACGGTGTCTGTCGGGTTTCGGAAGAGCCTTTTCGGTGTCGCGATACGGGCTTTCCTGTGGCGTGGGAAAGGCTTTTTTATGGTGCGGAAAGTGCTTTTCTGTGATGCGGGAGGGTGGTACAGGCATGACGGTTCTGTGAGGGATGTCCGCCGGAGTGGGTTTTATGACGGTGCGGAGGGTATGGAGGTGCATGACCAGACGGTGTGACGTACTGCTCGGAACGGTTTTTGTTTTCTCTTTTGAAAGTAAAAAATGTAATGATTTTTTACTGTCCTTATTGCATAAATATTCATTTCCGGCAATGCCGCGCGGCTATGTTTTCATATCCGTATATCCGTCCTACGCGTTCGTACGACTGTGTTTTGATGCCAAAGACACATAAAAACGAGCAACCCATGGCAATGGAATGCGTGCAATGATATGGTGAGGATGAATGCGTTTTCCCCTCGGGAGACGCAATATTTTGCGTCCCCGCTTTGGTTTGCGACGGATTACATCGCGGGAAACGTGGAAACTTCATGACGCGGCAGCGCGGAAAAGGGATGAAGGCAGACCAACCGGCATATGTTCACCATCAGCGTACTGATGACCTACTGGGATGAAAACCGCCCGCAGCATCACAAAAACGTCATGGCTTAATGCGGATTAAACACCTCGTGAAGCATCCCTCAACACATCGTTGATGAGTTCCGCCTCACGGCTCTTCGGCAATTGCCCAGCCATATGACGCCGTGCCTCGTCGCCTATGCGGCGCGCGGTGTGAGGCTGTTCGAGCAGCAGAGCCATGTCACGCGCCATTGACATGTAGTCGCCCTCGTCCACAAGCAGCGCGGTGACGTCATGACGTGCGACAAACGGAATGCCGGCATGGCGCGTCGAGATGACAGGCACTCCGGCTGCCATCGCCTCCATCACCGATACGGGAGTGCCCTCGCAGTCGCCGTCGGGAGCCGTCATGGAATGCTGCACATAGGCTGTGGCTCTCTCCAGAAACTGTCCGTGCGCGCTTCTGTCTATCCATCCGGGAAAGCTGACGGCACCGTCTATGCCCAGCAATGCCGCCAGCTGACGGGCAGATTTGAGCAACGGTCCGTCGCCAGCCATCACCAGCCGTGCTTCAGGATGGGTCCGCACAAGCTCCGCAAAGGCAAGAAGCACGGCTTGGGGACTCTTCTTCTCCACAAATCTGCCGCAGAAGAAGAACATCGGTTCGGCAAGCGTGGCGCGAAGCTTATAATAGAACGGTGACGGCAGACAGGGCACGCTCACAACCGGCACGCGGCATCCCATGAGCCGGAGACGCTCTGCAAGGTGGGGCGAGGCGCAGAGCACGCAACGGGCATAGGCAAAGAGACGGGCGTAACGCTCGCGGTAACGGCGCACCACATCGCGCCGCGTGGCGTCCATGCCGTGGAAGAACGGCACCACGGCGACACCGGCATGGCGATAGACCGGCAGCAGGTCGGCAGCCGATGTGCCGAACTCGCTTAGCACAACCGTGGTGTGCCGGTGCCGCAACCACCTCGACAGCAACAGCTGTTCGGCTGTTAAACCATGAAAAGCTCCGCGCCACAGCCTGCGCACCACCCACACTCCGCAGCGCAACATACGCAGCCTGACACTGCGGCGGGCATACCATGAAGGCAGGTCGGTAAGCAGTTCGACGGAGCCTTGCACCAGGGAGGCGTGGCTGTAGATGTAGGATGGGGTCACACGGTGGGGATCAATCACCACCACATGTTGCGTGGGAGACGTGCGTCGTGACATGAGTATGAATTTTAAACGGTTAAGGAGGCATGAGAAGAGAAACTCCCCGCCTGCAACAAAATTATATAAAAAGGCTGACAGGACAAAACAGCGACAACCGTTTACGGACAAAACGATGAAAGAAACCACCCTACCCTCCTGTCTTTCACAGCATCCGCCATGACCGGAACTGCGTTACGGAGCATTCCGGCATATAAAAAAAATCGACCGGATAACATCCATTTCACACCACAGAGACAGGCATAACGCACATTGTGCACATACACCGGAAAACACCGTTTGCACATTATTACATATATAACTAACTTTGAACAGAAATTGTACGCGAATATGTCGTCGGGCTTTATCCCCATTCCGTGCTGATGACAGACATAACACATCATAACATAAAACAAAACAAGCAAGTATGAAAAGTAAAAGTATTCTATCCGGAATGAGCTCCCTGCTGCATTCCGCATCGTTCGTTTTCATGACAATGGCGTGCTGCGCGTGCCTCACATCGTGCGGTGACGACGACGGAGACGGAGGAAGCACCGGCGGAAGCGGCAACCTTCCGTCGACAGGCGACATGGGAATAACCGACCCGGTGGTGGCAATCACAAGTCCGTGGGGCGACGTGGCAAGATTCAACTACACCGACGGAGCATTGACATCCGGCGTATCCTTGACCGACGGCATCAACTTCACCATCGGCGGAAACCCTCTTGTGATAAAAGGCTCTGCAAACGAGAGCGACGGCGAATCGTATAAACAGACAATCAGCAACATAAGGCAGAACGCAGCCGGAGCAGTGACCTCCGCCACGCTTACCATTGAGGAATCGGGCTACGGAGAGACATACAGGGCATCGGGAAACTTCACGTGCACTTACGACAGCGGCAACAGGCTCATAAAAATGGTGTCTGAGTCGTCAAGTCCGGAATATTCCTACGAGGCTGTCTACACCAACACATGGCAGGACGGCAATCTTATAAAAACGGTGATGACCTATACCGAGAAGGAGACGGAAGAGGGCGAGACGTATGAGTACAACGGATATGAGGAGTACAATTTTGAATATGACGGCGGGAAGAACAACGGCATATACGTCCGCTTCATGGACGACAGCGTGCCCGAATATATATTATACGCCGGACTTATGGGAAAGCCGTCTGAGGATATGATTTCAGCCTACTCCGTGAAATACAGCAAGGACTCGCAGCCCAACAGCGTTACATGCAGCACGGACAAGGACAGCAAGGGCAGAGTGAGCGCGTATTACGAGAACGGCAGCCTGCAATATTCATTCTACTATTCTGACACCGTCAGCCAGATGCAGCAGCAAGGCTCCGCCGCCAAGAGGACTCACGCAAGACGCATGTTCAAGACGCATGCGGAAAAATGACCTCCCTGCCTGCCACCGTCAGCCACCGCGACGCATGACGACGGCAGGAACAGGATGGGACGGACACGATACACGCACAGGATATAACAACCGTTAAAGTATAAAGCAAAACATATAAGACCATGCTTACAAAAATAAAATACGTTTTATTCGCCGCCGCACTGATATGGGGGAGTCCGGCAAAGGCGCAAAGTTTCCTCGAAAGCCTTCTCGACGGAGTAGCCAAAGGACTGTCGTCTGCCGCCGAACAGGTTCTGCAACAGCAAAGACAGAGCAGCCAGCAGACGAACACCGGCGTGCGCACAACAGACAACATACCGCCAAACTCAATGGTGTGCGCCATATGCAAGGGCACGAAGAAGTGTCCGTGCGGGAACGGAACGCTTACGTTCAGATCAGAGGTTACAGGCAAGCCGCTTACCATACAGTGCACCAACTGTCTCGGCACGCTCCAGTGCGGAGCATGTAACGGCTGGGGATACGTGCCGCTCAACACCGCGGGCGGAACGTCGGGCGGCTCCTCCGTCGGTTCAGGCAGCGGCTCTTCAGGCACCTCAGGCAGCAGTACGTCCGGCTCCAACGTATGCAGACTGTGCGGCGGAACGGGCAAGAAGATTAAGGAGTATTACACAGGTTCTGCCGTGACAGGAAAGACAAAATGGTGTAGCACGTGCAACAAAGAGGTGCGCCTTGCACACTATCACGTCACCTGCGACCTTTGCAAAGGCAAGGGCACATACTGAGGAGCGGCGTACTCTGCCTGCCATGACGCGCTGCCGCCGTGCCGCAAGCATTCGCCAAAGGCATGAAGTGACGCTTTTGCCATATATGCATTCAACCAAGTAGAGACGCAAAATCTTGCGTCTCCCGTCCAACCCATACCAACATGCGCAGGCTATAATACGCTGAAAACATATGCGTTCCTTCCTCGGGAGACGCAAGATTTTGCGTCTCTACTTTAGCCGGAAGCGCATGACGCCGCACTGTAAGTACACATTTTACGCTGCTTATAAACTTATTTACGGTTTTTACACGACAGATGTCACACGTAAACGATATTATTATTAAATTTGTGAACGTATACAACTGTCTGAACACAAAACCATTCGCCATTATGAAAGACATCATAAAGATAGACAGCGTGGAGAAATACAACGCACTGTTCGGAGTGGAGACGCTGCATCCGCTCGTAAGCGTAGTGAGCCTTGCGGAGGCAAAGACGCAACCCATGGGGCGCACCGTATTCAACTACGGGCTGTATGCCCTGTTTCTGAAAAACCTCATGTGCGGGGACATCCTCTACGGACGACAGACCTACGACTACCAGGAGGGGACGGTGACAAGCTTCGCTCCGGGGCAGGTGGTGGAGACAACGTTCGCCGAAGGGATGAAGCTCGACGCGCTCGGACTGCTCTTCCACCCCGACCTCATAAAGGGCACGTCGCTCGGACAGAACATAAGGCGTTACTCCTTTTTCTCTTATTCGTCCAACGAAGCGTTGCACCTGTCTGACGAAGAGAAAGGCATCTACACCGACTGTCTTGAAAAAATAAAGATGGAAATAAGCCGTCCGGCTGACAAGCACAGCCGAAGGCTCATCTCGCGCAACATCGAACTGCTGCTCGACTACTGCATGCGGTTCTACGAAAGACAGTTCATCACGCGCTCGCAGAGCAACAAGAGCGTGATAGTGAAGTTCGAGAACCTCCTCGACGACTACTTCCGCGAGCAGCGCACCGTGACAGACGGTCTGCCGACGGTGAAATACTTCGCCGACAAGGTGTTCCTCTCGCCAAACTACTTCGGTGACATGATAAAGAAAGAGACGGGCATAACGGCGCAGGAATACATAAAGTCGAGACTCATAGGCCACGCAAAGGAGCTGATACTGGGAACGGAGAAGACGGTGAACCAGATTTCCATGGAACTGGGATTCCAGTATCCGCAGCACTTCAACCGCATATTCAAGAAAGCCACCGGACTGACACCGAGCGAATACAGAAAAACAACCGTCTGACACACAACACACATTCCGACCGGATGTACACGAAGAGCCACGACTCTGAACATATGTGCGGCAGGCAGCGCGGCTG
>ENA-OPVK01001521-OPVK01001521.1-human-gut-metagenome-genome-assembly--contig:-NODE-1521-length-13748-cov-3.970350_pt1 | contig 13748 bp, 10 predicted proteins | sample MGYA00241495_ERZ501982 | MGnify/ENA primary metagenome ERZ501982 (study PRJEB25962, sample SAMEA2042002) | human gut metagenome | biome: human gut; feature: human-associated habitat; material: faeces...
CGGCGGTTGACGCTGCCGTCGATGTACATCAGCACCTTCGTGGCGTTCTTGATGCGCAGGGTGAAGGTGATATTTTCGCCCAGCGTCGCGTTCGGATTGCTGATTTTCAGCAGCTCAACCCGCGGCTTGTTCGCCACGCTGATGGTAATCGTCTTGGTGTCGGACATAGCGCCGGGCGTGTTGCCATTGTAGGGCTGGAACGCCACCGTGCGCACGCCGCCGTTTGAACCGAGCGTCGAGAAGGACATCTGGAATGTCGTCGCGCCGTCCTTCACGTCGTAGATGTAGCGGTTCAGCTTGCCATCAATGTAGACACGCATCTTCGTCGCGTTCTTGGTGTTGATGGTGAAGGTGATGGTTTCGTTCAAATCAACCGTGGATTTGTTCAAACTCCAGCTGGTCACGGTCGGCTTGTTCGGGCTTTCGTTTGCGACAGTCACAACACGTTCGGAGGTCTTTTCACCTGCCGTCGTGCCGTTATAGGCTTGGAACGCAATGGCGCGCTTGCCCCCGTTGTTCCCCAGCGAGGAGAACGACATGGTGAAGGTGTATTCCGTCATATCGGGGGTGATATTCTCGAAGCGGCGGTTGACGCTGCCGTCGATGTACATCAGCACCTTCGTGGCGTTCTTGATGCTCAGGGTGAAGGTGATGTTCTCGCCCAGACCCACGGTCGTCTTGTCGATATTCTTTACCGTTACCTGCGGCTTGACAGACGGCTTTGTCAGCGTAATCGTTTGTTCAGCGGACTTTTCACCGGGCGTATTGCCATTGTAGGCTTGGAACGCGATGGTGCGCTTGCCCCCCTTGCTCCCCATCGAGGAGAAGGACATGGTAAGCGTCGACGTGTCAGTGGGCACGTCGTAGATGTAGCGGTTGACGCTGCCGTCAATGTACATCAAAATCTTGGTGGCGTTCTTCGTGTGGATGGTGAAGGTGATATTCTCGCCCAGCTCCGCCGTCGCCTTGTCCATTTCGAACGTCGGTTTGCCCGGAATAATCACATCCGCGCGGTCGATGTTTTCGAGGTCATCCGGCACGTCCGTAGGCGCGGGGGTCGACGCGGGTTCCTCGGTCGGCACGACTGCAGGTTCCTCGGTCGGCACGACTGCAGGTTCCTCGGTCGGCACGACAGCGGGCTCTTCGGTCGGCTCAACAACGGGCTCTCCGGTCGGCACGACAACAGGTTCTTCGGTCGGCACGACAACAGGTTCTTCGGTCGGCACGACAACGGGCTCTTCCGTCGGCATGGGCGTGGGTGCAGGGGTCGGCACAGGTTCTTCCGTCGCAGCCGCAAGCACCAGCAGGGCACTAGGCATTTCCACGCCGCTCGCGAAAACACCGGTGTGACGTTGATTCTCAATGCCCTCTTCCGGCACGGGATGCACTGCATCCGCCGCCAGATAGCCATATGCAACGCCAGCCGTCTGGTCATACACGCAGACGGAAATCCGTTCATTCAGCTGACCCTTCTGCGGACGATGCGTCACATACACTACGCCAGTTACCTGACCAACCAGCTCATCGCCCGTCGGATTCAGGTACAGCTGTGCGCTGCTGAACGTCGCGGCAAAGCCGGAGTCAAAGAACTCGTTATCCAGCACGGAGCGGCTGTAATCTACGGCCGCTTCGTCCACGATTTCGGGCGTTTCCGTTGCTTCGGGAGCATCCGTCGCTTCGGGGATTTCCGTTGCTTCAGGAACATCCGTCGCTTCGGGAACATCCGTTGCTTCGGGAACATCCGTCGCTTCGGGAACATCCGTTGTTTCGGGAACATCCGTCACTTCGGGGATTTCCGTTACCTCAGGAACATCCGTTGCTTCCGTTGCTTCCGTCGGCACGACCTCAACCGTTTCCGCCGGCGGAGTTTCCGGCTCTTCTGCAGCCGCCGTCAGCACTGTTCCCATACTGCCCGTCACCATGAATACAGCCAGCAGGAAAGACAATGCCTTTCGCATCCACTTTTTGTCCTTCATCGTCCTCACTCCTTGTTCTGTGCAATCTTCCGGCACGACGTATGGTTGTGCCAATGGCAAGCGATTGCTGCTTTCCATCTTTCTTTTCGCGGCGAGCCGCAGTGCTCCCGGTGGATATAGCAATCTCTTTCCCAATTCCAGCTATATTGTAACAAATTACAAGTCGGCTGTCAATACTTACCGCGCAGAAAGCCGCATTTTATACGAAAATCAAGGCACTTTCTCTGCATCTGTCTCGCGGAACTGATTTTTCCATTGCCGAATTGCCGTGGTCGGCAAATCAATTTGCGTCTCCCATGCGGAACAGATGCGCTCCTCCAGCACATCCAAATTCCCGCCGCGGGGCAGGACAGGCAGATTCGTGTCCTTCGCGATTTCACTTGCGCGGTTGTCTACCGCCAGAATCAGGCTTCGGCAGCCCATGTTCATTGCGTGGATGCCGCCGTGCAGCCGCGTGCCAACGTAGTCAATCCCGCCTGATGCCAAAAGCGCTGTGTAATCTCGCAGATTCGGCTGAATCAGGTGCAAATTCTGCGTCACACGCGCATCCATTTGGCGCAGGCAGGCGTAGTCCTCAACTGCTTGCAGCCACACATACACCTCGCGATAGTGCTTTTGCAGCATGGTCAGCATCTGCTCATCCTGCTCCGTGCTGCTGCGGTAGTCTGTCAGCGTTGTCACGACGCGCTCCGCCTTGTGCGTCGGAATCTGCGCGCATTTGTCGTCTGTCAGCCCCCACATTGTCGGGCACGCCGTATTCAGCACGTTCGTGATGCCCAGCTTCAGCAGGCGCTGGCGCGTGTATTCGTCGCGCACCGCGTGCAGGTACTGCCCATCCAGCAGCGCTTTTAGAATCCGCTTCGTGTATCCTGTTGGCTCGTCCTGGTATTGATACCACCCCGCACCCAGCAAAATGACATGCGTGCGCTGAAATTTTTCACGAATCAGGCGGAAATTCAGCAGCTCCCGCTTGTGCAAATCGCCGCAGCGCATCATCACTGTGTCCCGCAGGCGGATATTCCACATCCTTTGGCGGCGCATGTCTGAGGAAAGCAGATTCGTCCCGCAGACAAATGCGTAATCCGCACTGCCGACGTGCTTCATCGACACTTTCGACAGCCTGTCCCGAACCGGCACGGCGACGGACAGCTGCACAGGAAAGCAGTCGTGCAGCACATGCTCACAGGCGTTTCGGATGATGAAATCTCCCTGATTCGCTGTTGAAATGGTAGGGTCAAAACGCACAATTTTGCGGCAGTGCTGCATTTCCTGATCGATCATGCCTTCTTCCTCCATTTGCGCAAGAAACTCCGCCCTTTTTCAAGCATCCAGCGGTATTCTGCCGTCCGCCCTAGCGCCAGCGTGTACAGGAGCGCTGTCACCGCCGCGCAGGTGATGCCCTTGAGGATAATCCACATCAGCGTATGCCCCATCCGCGCGCACAGCAGCAGCGACAGCGCCATCACCGCGCCGTTGAGCAGCAGCAAGCCTCCCTGCGCCTTGAAATACGCGGCAGCACTGCGCCCGAAGGTGCGATGGAACAGCACTTTCGGCTCATACCAGAAGATGGTGCAGAGCCGTGCCAGCCCGGTTGCGCCGATGATGCCCGCTACGCCGAAGAAGTGCCCCAGCAGGATGGACAGCAGGATGTTGACCAGCGCCGTCATAAACATAACATACTTCATTTGCCGAAAAAGCCCCAGCGTTTCGCGGTACATCCACACGGGCGCGACGATGGTGCTCAGGTAGAATGTGAACAGCACCGCTGCTACCGTCCCTGTGTCCATCAGGTATTCTTCGCCCACCCAGATGGGGATGAAGTCCTGTACAAGCGCGCCGTACGCGGCGACGCAGAAGCCCGTAATCGCCCCGAAGAGGACAATCAGGTTGCGGAACATGGCGTATGACTTTTCCGAATTCTTCTCGGCATTCAGATTTCCCAAGCTGGCGGAAATGCCGGTAATCACGATGGAAACGAACGTCGTCACATACGTCGTCAGCGACGCGTAGTTGGAGTAGTAGCCGACGAACACCGTGCCCAGCATGACGGAAATCAGGATGTTGTCCGTGTTGTTGATGAGTATTGTCGCCAGCTTGTAGAGAAACATGGAGCGGATGTTGTCGTTCAGTTCCTGCTTGCGGTGCATCGGCGCACGTTTCTGCTTTTCCCGCAGGAAGGGGTACATCTTATCCGCTAAATGGCTCAGTACCGCATTCTGCAGGAGGGTGCAGGCGATCTGAATCAGCAAATAGCCAAGATAGCTGCCCCAAATCAGCAGGCACGCGATCTGCGCCGCATACTGCAACACCAGCGCCGCGGCGGAAACCATGTTCTGCAAATATGCCTTCTGGTCGGCCTGAATCAGCGTCGTTTTGTAGATGACCAGATAGGAAGCCACGGAGTTCGCCAAGTACAGCACATAGTAGACGATTAGCTGTGCCATCGGCAGCTCACTGCTGATGATGAGCGGCAGGAAGGGGATTACCGCCGCGCCCAGCAGCGCTACCGCCAGCGCAATCAGGCGGTAAATGCGACGAGAATAGCCCAGCAGGTGCTGGATTTCGCCCGTGTCGCCCCGGTGCAGCGGGGCGTACAGGCTGTACACCAGCACGTTGCCCACGCCCAGCTCCGCCAGTGACAGCATGGCCAGAATGTTGCTGTACAGCCCGTTGACACCCGTATAATCCGCGCCCAGCCGGCGCACAAACACCGTTCGCACGGCAAAAGCCAGCAGCAGCGTGAGCACCTGCCGCACTGCGCCCACGCCGATGTTGCGCGCTGTGTTTTCGCTCCTTGATGCTGTGTTCATGATTCCTCTCCGCCCGTTTTGCCTGTCTGCTCCTGCGCCGCGTCCTCCGGCTGCGTGTTAAACGTCAGGCGCAGTTTTTCCGGCGGCACAGTGCAGCGCCTCCTGCGCTTCTTCTGGCTGCGCGCATTTGCCGGCAGATCAGGCGCTTCCTCCGCGTCCGGCTGCCACTTGCCCAGCAGCCCCAAAAACAGTATGTTCAGGAAAACGCCCTCCGTGTTGATGCACAGGAAATACAGCAGGAAAACGCCCAGCACATACAGCAGCCGCGCCTTGGCAAATTTGGTGCGGATACCGCGGTACGTCAGCCACAGCCAAACTGCCGGGAGAATCAACCCTGTATCCATGACGAAGGCGGCAAAGCCATTGGAAATGTTCTGCACCCTGTGTTCCAGCAGGATTTCCGCCTTTCGCTCCGAGAAAACGCCCTGCCCCGCAATGGGGGATTCCAGCCCGATTTCAAAGCCGCTGAAGGTGTCGTTCCACCGCGTGTAGAACGAACCGCCGGAATTTCGTCCGACAATCTTGCGTTCCACCACGCCCGTGACGGACTCGATGACAAACAGCAAAATCAGCCCAATGAACGCCGCCATCTTGATGCTGCGCGCCATTTTCCCGCCCTTTTTGCGGAATGCCACCGTCAGTAGCACAACGCCCAGACAAATAAAGCCTGTTGTGGACAGCGTGCTGAGGATGGTGACGATCAGCAGCGCAATTGCCCAGCAGTATTTCTTTTTGCTCATGCCCATGCGCGTTTCGTCGCTCATCAGGAACAGCAGCGCGAAGTTCAGGAAAATCTGGTGGCTGCCCGGCTCGTTGAACATACCCGCGTTGCGGTGGAAAACCGGGATGTTCAGCCAGCCTAAGGTGAAATAAGGCGTTAGATAAAATCCGTTGACGCTGGAAACTTCGTAGTGCAGCAGCGGCAGCGACAGCAAATCGCCGATGACGAAGGAAATCAGGCTGATGGCCGCCTCTGCCAGCATGACTTTGGTATACAGCCGCATATACGTCCGATACCCGATGCAGCTTTGCAGAACCAGCACATAGCCGATGTTGCAAAGCCAAATGACAATATCGTTGATGTGGATGCCGTTCTGCGGGTTGACGAAGCTCGTCAGCAGCAGCGCCGCCGTCAGCAGCAGCGTCAGGCGTATGTTCTGGGCGCTGATTTTCGGATGATGCGCCCGCGTCAGCAGCAGAATCGACGCAATCAGCATGGCTGCCATCAGCGGCATCCGCAACACCTGAAAATACAGCGAACCCATGCCCAGCACGCCAATCAGCACACAGAGTGCATCCACATGGTTCTTTGTGATTCGGATTTTCATCGTGCAATCTCCGTATAAATCTGATGCAGTATCTCCAGATTCTTCTGCGCATCATGCGTTTTTCCAGCGTGTTCTCGCCCGGCGCGCGCCATCTGCGCCGCTTTTTCCGGATGCGCGAACATCTCGCAGATATCATATGCCAGCAAACGCGGGTCGTCTGCCGGATAAATCAGCCCTTCCACGCTGTGCGTCATCAGACAGCGCACGCCGCCGACATCCGACGCAATGCACGGTACGCCAAGCAGCATCGCCTCGCCCAGCGAATTGGGGGAGTTTTCAATGCTCGACGGCAGCACAAACACCTGACTTTTTAGATACCGCTCCTTCATTTGCTGTGCATTCAGGCTTCCGGTAAAAACAACATGGTCGTAGAGGTCGTTTTCGCGCAGCAGACGGTGGATGTACCGTTCATAGGCATTGCGCGCAGGCAGCGGAATGCGCCCATAGTCCTTGCGCCCTACATAGAGCTTGACATCGGGATGGCGCTTGCGGACAATCGCCAGCGCCTGCAATAGCAGATGCAGCCCCTTGAGCGGCACATGCGCCTGACTGCAGAAGAGACTGTGCGGCTCGCAGTTGTCCAGCGACCATTCGCCGGTGTAGAACTCGTCCCGCAGCGTTTCGTTGTTGAAATGATAAGCCGCCTGCGGGGCAAGCTCCGCCATGCAGGCAGCATCCCAGTCGGTGCGCCCGATAACGTGCTGCACCCTGCGCAGGGCTTCCTGTTCATACTGCCCGACGCGGCGGTAGATTGCTTCCTGCCGGACGATATTGCCCTTCACCAAGTCCTTCAGCGTGTGCCCGTGGCAGACGTGTTCCGGCAGATAAGCGCGATAATGCTCCGCGTATATGGACAGAAGCCCCTGAATAGAAATTACAATCCGCTCGCGCATCCCCATGTGTTCCGCCGCATCAACCATGGCCAGCGTGTGCTGATTTTCCGTGCCCCAGAGGTGAATGACATCCGGCTGCTCTTTGCGCAGGATTTCCTCCAGCTGCCGGGTGTAGGCTTCGCCGCACCGCTGCGTAGGGCGTGTGGGGTTGACAAGCCCGTAATAGCGGTAGCCGTCCACTTCGCCCGTCAGCGCTTTCGGCGCGTCAAACACATACGTCAGCGCCACATCCGGCAGCTGTGTCAGCCGCCGCGACAGCCCAACCAGCCAGCCCACGATATACACCGGGGGAAGCGATTCTTTTTCCGCAATGGCAGGGAGGATAATATTCCCCATCCACATGACCTTCACGCTTCAGCCCCTCCTTTCACTTTGTGCTGCGGGTATCCGTTATTCCGCCGCGCCCCGCGTCAGAAAATCCCGCAGCTTTTCCCGCTCCTGCGCCTGCGATTGGCAGTAGCGCGCAATGTTGCGCACATAGCGGTCATGCACGGCTTCATCCAGCAGCCTTTCCGGCGCAAAATCCGCCATGCGGGATACCGTTTTGCCCAATTCGTTTGCTTCCACCATTTGCAGCGTCCCGCAGCGGCTGCCCACAATCGGCACGCCCCGGAAGAGAATATCGAACACAACGCCGCTGCTGTGTAGGGAGTAATTCTCCGAATAGTTTAGGATGCAGTAGCGGCATTGGCGAATCGCCTCGTCATACGCCGCTTCGGACAGGTATTCCAGCCGCAGCTCGATGTTCTTCGCCCCCGCGCAGACTGCCCGCAGCTCCGCCTCCAGCGGCGCTTCCTGCACCCGACCCGCAATCAGCACCCGATACGGCGTGTTCCGCAGCTGCTTTGCCGCTTCAACAACGCCCTTGTCCGACGTAATCAGCCCGACCATGCCGAAATCATAGCGCTTCTGCGCATACGGCACAGGCGGCTGCACCGTTCCTGTGCTGATGTAATCGGACACGACGCACATCGGCCGCCCGTACGCCGCGCCAATGGCTGCATTGGGGCAGATAACGCCGCTGATTTTCCGCCTGCACAGCGCATACAGCCCCCGTTTCAGCAGCGAATTGACGCCGTCGGTGCTGTACTGGATGGCGTAGACCCGCGTTTCTTTCTTCTTGAACAGTGCAAGCCCCAGATACGCTGTTGCGACGGCGCTGCACTGGAGGACAATCACGTCATCCTGCGCTTCCCGAAGCAGCGCGCGCACGTTCTGGAACACGGCGCGTTTGTTGCGCGCCGCCGAGCTGCCCACGATGTAATCATGCGGCAGACGAATCAGCTTGTTCCCGAAGCGGTCGCCGTACACCGGCCCGCCCGCAATGCGCACATCCATCTCCGCGCCGAACAGGTCAAGATAATTCTGCGCGACGGTGAAATAATGCCCAGCGGCAATGCCGTCTGTGCTGGTGCTCCGTACATCTGCCACAATCAGCCGCATGATGGTTCGTTCCTTTCGCCGCTTTTCTGCATCGCCTTGCTGTAAATCGCCATCAGCTGACGATAATTTGCTTCCGCCGTGAAATTCTCCTGATACGTTTTCAGCGCGCCCTCGCTGACGGATTCCGCGTGCTGCAGCCGGTTGAGCGTCTGCGCCAGCTGCTCCGCCGAGTCCGCCGGAAACTTGAAGCCCGTCACGCCGTCCGAAATCAGGGAACCCGCGTTGCCTAAATCCGAGCAAATCACCGGCGTAGCGGCGCTGAAGGCTTCCACAATTGTCATCGGGAAGCCTTCGTACCACTGTGTCGGCAGAATCAGCGCCTTGGACTGCCCCATCAGCGCCCGTGCCGCCGAATTTGGCACAAAGCCGCGCAGTTCCACCTGCTTCAGCTTTTCCCGCGTCAGATATTCGCGGCACCATGCTTCCTCCGGCCCTGTACCGCAGATGATCAGCTTCATGCCCCCGCCTGAACGCTCGTAGCGCGCCCACGCTTCCAGCAGCAGCCGAATGCCCTTGAGCGCATCCAGCCGACCGATGTACACCACCTGATTTTCGCGCGCCGCATATGGCACAATCGTCTCCGGCGGTTCCACAAAGTTCGGCTTTACGGACACGTTTTCCGGCGGGATCTGCTCAAGCGCCAGCAGCTTCTGCCGGTTGAAGTCCGTCAGCGTGATGTAATGCAGGCGGCTGTACGTTTTGAGGGCGCGGTGCAAACGTGTGCTGAGCACGCAGAGCACCGTCTGCAGGCGGCTGCCGCGGTAGCAGCGGTGCTTCACCGCGCAGTGCAGCCCCTTTTTCGTGCAGTCCTCGCAGATATGGCCGTCGCGGTAGAAAAGCGCGTTCGGGCAGAGCAGACGGAAGTTGTGCACCGTCTGCACCACGGGAACGCCCTCGCACAATGCCGCATAATACACTGCCGGGCCAATCAGCGGCAGCGTGTTGTGCACATGCACCAGCGAAATCCGGTTTTCGCGGATGCTCCGCCGAACCTCGCGGTATGTACGGATGCTGAAAAACATCCCCAGCGCACTGCGGATTTTCTCCAGCGCTCCCATGCGCGAAATTTCCTCGTTCCGCCGCGCATACAGCGCCGCAGCGTGACCGTGCGTTTCCAGCAGGTGCTTCTCGTTCGCCACAACGACATCCTCGCCGCCGGGAACCTGATAATAGTCGTGTACCAGCAGTACAGCGGGCTGTTTTGTCGTTTGCTGCATTTACTTTCTCCTGATGGTCGCGTTCCAGATGAATTTCAGATTCGTGCTCCAGTAGCGCTGGAATAGCCGCTTCGGGTCTTGCATCAGGCGATAGAGCCATTCCAGGCTGTGCTTCTGCATCCATAACGGGGCACGCTTGACGTTGCCCGAAAAGAAATCAAAGCCCGCGCCGACCCCAATCATCAGCCCGTGCACACGCCCTTGGTGCGCCGCCATCCAGCGCTCCTGCTTCGGCGCTCCCAGCCCGACCCACACAAAATCCGGCTGCGCCTGATTGATGCGCGCCACGGCAAGCGCATCTTCCTCCGGTGTCAGTTCGCGGAAAGGCGGCGCGTCTGTGCCCGCAATTACCAGCCCCGGATACTCCTGCTGCAGGCGCGCAATCATTTTCTCCTGCACTTCCTGCGTGCTGCCGTAGAAATAATGCCGCCAGCCGTGTGCCGCAGACTGCCGAAAGACCTCCATCATCAGGTCAGGTCCGGTTGTCCGCTGAATCTGCGGATACCCGCGCCGCCGCGCCTCCTGCGCCAGCAGATTGCCATCCGGAATCGCCATCAAACCGCCGTTCTGCACGGCACGGTAGTCCGCATCCTCGTAACTGACGACGGTTGTATGTACATTCGATACGCAGATGTAATCTCCCTGCAATTGATGAATATTCTGCGCCAAATATTTCAGCAGCCAATTCATGTTGATGACAGCAATATTGACCCCTAAAATCGGACAGACCGGAATTTCACGCTTGTCCACTTTGCGGCAGTATTGCGCTGCTCCTTCGTGCGCCGTGGCAAACACCCCTTTCCCCACTTCCCCAGCAAGAAACCTTGATACTATTTCCAGATTCACCTGCGCCATCTGCTTGCGCCTTTTCCCTTCTGGCGTCCGCTCATTCCACTTAGCGTAGCGCTGCTACGCTGCGTTCCATTCACGTTAGCCAGAATGAAAAATTCGCCGCGCATCTTGGCGCATTCTTATCTGGAAATAGTATGAATCATAAATTACCATTTTCATTATAACGCAAACATCAGTAATTTGCAAGCATTTCCATTTCAGACGATGAAGAAATTTCCTTTTTTTCTGCGGATGAATTGCCGCCCTGTATTCGTTCTTTCATTAGCACACCAATGCGAAAGGAGTATTCTTTATGAAGAACTGTATTTCCCGTTTCTGCCTGCTTGCCTTGCTTCTCCTGATGACCATCGCCCCTGTCCGCGCGGAAATTATCGGGCAGACGACGGAGAACGAATACATCCACCGCCTGATTGCGGACAACGGGCAGGAACTCTGCTTCGTGTCCGGCGAGAAAGACCCGTGCCTTTCCTATGCGGATGTCAACTTCGACGGCATCAACGATGTGGTGATACTGACACAGCGCGGCGCGAGCAATTTCGTCTACCAGTTTTTCATTTTTGATGGCGAACAGTATGTTCTCTGTCCGCTGACGTTCACGAATTATGACCTTGATGCAGAACACAAAATTGTAAGGAGTTCTGTGAACGGCGGCTTGGCGGGCGGCATTCACAGAGAAACGCTGTACCGTTTTGATGGGACGGAGGCGGTGCTGCTGCGCTGGGCGGTTGGCGAGGAGAAAGAGGACTGGACGTTCGACGCGGATGGTTATACCGTCCGGCACTACAATGATGTGCTGACCCTGCAGGTTTGGGAACATGACCCGGATATGGACGGCATCCTGATTTTTGAGCAGGATGTATCTACTGAAGATGAAAATGCGCTGAGGGAAGCGTTTCAAGCGGAAAATGACGCGCTCTGGTCGGGCATCCGCTAAGGCACCACCGCATTTGTGCGGTGTTACCTTAAAAAGTTAGTCACATCGAACGAAACCGCTTGACAATCCGCCGCGCTGGTGCTATCATTCAGATACCCCGATGGGGTATATTGCATTCATCGAAAGGATGAGGGCTGATGACAAAAACGACGCTGAAAATTGACGGCATGATGTGCGGCATGTGCGAGAGCCATGTCAACGACGCAATCCGCAAGGCTTTCCCGGCGGTCAAGAAGGTGACTTCCTCCCACGGCAAGGGTGAAACGGTGGTCATTTCCGAAGATCCGCTGGACGAAGCGCAGGTGAAAGCTGCGATTGCTGCGACGGGCTATGATTTCAAGGGCATGTCAAGCGAGCCGTATCAGAAGAAGCGTTTCCTTTTCTTCTGATGGTTTCATTTGCACAACAAAAAGCAGGGCTGTCTCCGGCGTGGAGGTAGTCCTGCTTTTTGTTTTCTGTGTTAGTTGATTTTTGTTGTGCAGAGGGCTTCACCTCTGCGGAGGCGACAAGGAGACATGAAAACAGATGAAGTCTGCGGTCGCCCCTTGCCCCCCTTCGCTATTTCCCCCACTTGATATGCTTCATGTGCTTCATTACCAGCGTGGCGCTCACGCCGGTCAGCGCGCCGAAGAGAATGCCGCTGAGCATCAGGACAGCCATGTAGTACGCCAATTGCGACGTGTGGAGGATAATCATCGCCATCACGATTTGCCCGACGTTGTGCATCACGCCGCCGACAATGCTGACCGTGACCGGGTGCATCCACTTCATGCGCGAAAGGAGACACATGCTTGCCAGCGACAGCACACCGCCTGCCAGTGCGTACGGCAGCGCCGCCACGCCGCCCAAAAACAGCGAGGACAGCACCACTTTCAGCAGCATCAGCACCCACGCCGTCGGCAGGGACAGCATGTAGACCGCGAAAATCAGCACGCCGTTGCTTAAGCCTAACTTGATGCCCGGCACGCCCATCAGCGGCGGAAACAGGCTCTCTACCCAGCCCAGCACCAGCATCAGCGTCAGCAGCACACTGCACAGCGCAAGCTGTTTTGTGGTGATTCGCTGCTTATTCATTTGCTGCGTCCTCCTGCACGGTCGTCAGCCAGTCCATCAATTCGTCGCGGCTGTACAGCTGGAGCGTCACCTGATTCGGCAGACAGATAATCATGTTGCCCAGAATGCGCGTGTCCTTGTTTTCCAGCGTCACTTCACCCTGCTCCACGCAATCCTGATTGTCGCAGTTCGCCTCGTGCATGTCGATGCTTGTCGGGGTGACATGGACGATGTTGATGCAGTCGCCGTGGCGGAAGCGATAATAGCCCTCTTCGGTCAGCGGAATCGGCTGATACGTTTTGTCACCGACGGTGACGACGAGGAATGCTTTCACCTGCGACAGGTCGGGGGTGGCGGTGGCTTCGGGGGCGTCCGTGACTTCCGACGCGGCAGCCGCTTCCGGTGCTGCGGTGATTTCGGGGGTCGCCGCTGCCTCCGGTGTGCTGGTCGCAAGCTCTGTCGGCGCTTCGGTCGGCGCATCTGTTGCGGTCAGGGGCAGCAAAGGCGCATTGGCGTCTACATTCGCGGGTGCGTTCCTCCGCAGCACAACCATCAGTACCGCCACAATCAGCAGCAGCGCTGCCACAATCAGCACATTGCACCACAGGCCATTCCGCTTCGCCTTGGGATTCGTTTCCTTCTTCATACCCGTTCCGCACAATCCTTTCGTTATTGAGTATTCCCATCATACAACGCCGAGTCGGATTCGTCAAGGGGCGCGTGCGCAGGTGTTACAAACTTGTCACAAAGCGGCGAATCCATCCTGATGTCAGCAGGCACTTTTGCCCGTTTTATTGGAAGCGGAACGCATTAGTCCGCGCCGCCCCATGGCAACGAAACCGACAATATCCGCAATCAGCCAGCCCGCCGGAATTGCCAGCCAAATCGCCATCATGCCGAAATGCGGCGCGAAGGCATAGGACAGCACAACGCGCAGCCCAAGCGAAAGCACCGTCAGGACGATGCTCATGCCCGCCTGCTCCAAACCGCGGAAAATGGCATAAAGCAGGAACAGGAAGCCGATGCCGATGTAGCACAGCCCCTCGGTGCGCAGGTACGTTACGCCGATGGAAAGAGACTCCGCCGATGCATTTTTGAGGAACACGAGCAGCAGCGGCTCAGCGAAAATCGCCACGAGCGTGGAAACAATCAGGCAGAAGCCGCCGGAAAGCAGGAACGCTGTGCGGATGCCGTGACGGAGGCGCTGCGGCTGATTCGCCCCCTGATTCTGGGCGACGAAGG
>ENA-OPVK01001540-OPVK01001540.1-human-gut-metagenome-genome-assembly--contig:-NODE-1540-length-13581-cov-3.546947_pt1 | contig 13581 bp, 10 predicted proteins | sample MGYA00241495_ERZ501982 | MGnify/ENA primary metagenome ERZ501982 (study PRJEB25962, sample SAMEA2042002) | human gut metagenome | biome: human gut; feature: human-associated habitat; material: faeces...
CGGCGGAGGCGGATCGCGCGGCGGAACGGGGAAAACGGCTGGCAAACTTGTTGGAAAAAGCCTTGACAACGGAGAATAACCTGCTAAAATGGTAGGCAAATAGGAAAAGGGGCGCGCCGCACCGGGCGCGCCAAATTCCGGAAGAGCATCAAGGGGGCGGGCGGCGCCCGTCTCTGGTATACAAAGGAGGCTTTACCCATGAAAGAATGTATCTCCCGCGAGGCGGCGCTGGCGGCGCTGAAAACGTACAACAAGGAGCCGTTCCACATTCTCCACGGTTTGACGGTGGAGGGCGTTATGCGCTGGTACGCCAATGAGCTGGGCTATGGCGAGGACGCGGATTTCTGGGCCACGGTGGGTCTGCTGCACGACATCGACTTTGAGATGTGGCCGGAGCAGCACTGCCGGAAGGCACCGGAGCTGCTGAAGAAGGCGGGGTGCTCCGAGGAGTTCATCCACGCCGTCTGTTCCCATGGCTACGGCTTGTGCTGCGATGTGGAGCCCACCCATGAGATGGAGAAGGTGCTGTTCGCCGCCGACGAGCTGACGGGCCTGGTCGGCGCGGCCGCCCGTATGCGCCCCAGCAAGAGCGTGATGGACATGGAGGTCAGCAGCCTGAAGAAGAAGTATAAGGACAAGAAGTTCGCCGCCGGCTGCTCCCGGGACGTGATCAACACCGGCGCGGAGCGCCTGGGCTGGACCATCGAGGAGCTGATGGAAAAAACCATCCTGGCTATGCGCAGCTGCGAGGAGAGCGTCAACAAGGAGATGGAGACGCTGGCCTGAGCGTATACATCGAAAAGAACACCCTGTGCGAATACACAGGGTGTTCTTTTTTGCGAATTATACGGAGAGTTGTGGGATATCGCGGAGGGGCGGAGGGGTTTTACGCCGCCTGCGGCAGCTACACCTTATCCGCCCCCTTCGGGGGCACCTGTCTCCCTGCGGGTCGGTCGGTCCGCGGATCTGACAGGCCACCGGCCTGTCATTCAACACTGCGGACCCCTCAAGGGGAAGGCTTACGGGGGTGCGCCCTCGGGGGGAAGGCTTACGGGGGTGCGCCCTCGGGGGGAAGGCTGACGGGGTGCAGGGGGAGAAAAAAGGAAGCACCCGGGCGGGTGCTTCCCTGTATGTTATTCGATGGCGATGATGTAGTAGTACACCGGCTGGCCGCCGGGAAGGGCGGCGACCTCGGCGTCGGGGCAGATCGTCTCGAACACCTCGGCGGCGCGGGCGGCATCGTCCTCGGTGACACCCTGGCCGGAGTAGACGGTGACGAACTCGGCGTTCTTATCGGCGGCTACGTGAGCCAGCTTATCCAGCAGCACGTCCAGGCTGCGGTCGGTGCCCAGGAGCTTGCCGTCGCACAGGGCCAGATAGTCGCCCTCGTTGATGGCGAAGCCGTCGAAGTCGGAGTTGCGGGCGGCGTAGGTGATCTGGGCGGTGGTGACATTGGCGGCGGCCTCGGTCATGGCGGCCAGGATAGCCTGGGGATCGTCGTTGTCCGGGTCCACGGCCATCATGGCGGAGATGCCCTGGGGCACGGTGGCGGTGGGCACCACGATGACCTGCTTTTCCGTCAGGCCCACGCACTGCTGGGCGGCCATGATGATGTTCTTGTTGTTGGGCAGGATGAACACGATCTCGCTGGGGGTGCGGTTGACCTCCTGCAGGATGGCCTCGGTGGAGGGGTTCATGGTCTGCCCGCCGGAGACGATGCGGTCCACGGTCAGGTCGCGGAACACAGCCTCGAGACCCTCGCCGGCGCAGACGGCCAGGAAGCCGTAGCGCTTTTCCGGCGCGGCCACAGCGGTCTCACCGCGCTCCAGCTCAGCCTCGACGGCGTCCAGATCGTCGGTGGACTGGGCCTTCTTGCCGGCGGCCAGGTCGGCGGCCTGGGTACGCATATTCTCGATCTTGGCCAGCTCCAGCGTGCCGTATTTCTGGGCCTCGTTCAGGGCGTCGCCGGGGGTGTCGGTGTGGACGTGGACCTTGAAGGCCTCGTCGTCCTCGCCGATGACCAGGCTGTCGCCGATGTTGTTCAGATAGGCGCGCAGGCCGTCCAGGGGCTTGTCGGAGGTCTTGCGGACGATGAACACGGTGTCGAAGGCGAAGGTAATGTCCTCGTCGCCGATGGCGGCGAAGTCCGCCTTCTCCTCGGCAGTATCGACCACCTCAGGCACGGGCTCGCCCCGCAGGGCGCGGAGCATACCCTCCAGAATGATGAGGTAGCCCTTGCCGCCGGCGTCCACCACACCGGCCTTTTTCAGAACGGGGTTCATCTCGATGGTCTCCGCCAGGGTGGTATAGCCGGTCTTGATGGCCTCGTCCAGCACGAACTCGGCGTCGTTTTTCTCGCCGGCGGCCTCCAGCGCACGCTGGGCGGCCAGGCGGGAGACGGTGAGGACCGTGCCCTCGGCGGGCTTCATCACCGCGCCGTAGGCAGTGGAAACGCCCTCCTGCATGGCCTCGGCCAGCAGGGCGCCGTCGGCGGTGTCATGGCCCTTGAGGACCTTGCTCATGCCGCGGAACAGCAGGGACAAAATGACGCCGGAATTGCCCCTGGCACCCCGGAGCAGGCCGGAGGCCGTCAGCTTGGCGGCCTCGTCCACGGTGGCGGGCTCGGCCTTGCGGAGCTCGTTCACCGCCGTCTGGATGGTCAGGGACATATTGGTGCCGGTGTCGCCGTCGGGCACCGGAAATACGTTCAGGTCGTTGATGGCCTGTTTCTGCGCGGTGATGCAGGCGGCGCCGAAGGCGACCATCTGCTTGAAGGCGCCGCCGCTGATCTTTTCTGTCATGTCTGTTCTCCTTCCGGGCGCGTCACACGGTGACGGAATCCACGCAGACATTCACCGCTTTGACGGTGACGCCGGTGTTGAGGTTGACCACATACTTGACCTCGCCCATAATGGATCGGCAGACTGTGGCGATGTTGACGCCGTTTTCCACGACGATGTGCAGCTCGATGGACACGGTGCCGTCGTCATTGTACGTGACCTTGACGCCCTTGCTCATGGCCTCGGGCCGCAGGAGATGCACCAGCCCGTCAGTCATGCTGCGCTGGGCCATGCCCTTGACGCCGAAGCAGTTGGTGGCGGCCGCGCCGGTGATGGTGGTGAACACGGCGTCGCTGATGGTGATCTCGCCGTTTTCGGTGGGGACTTTTATCATAGCGGACTTCCTTTCTGCGGAAATGGCATAATAACACACGATAATATGGAGTATTATATACTACTTTCTCCGGGATTACAATAGAGATTTTACCGGGGCGGCATATGGGCAGGTTTCCCGCGCGGCTTTGAAGGCGCGGTGAAGAAAGGGAGCGCCCCGCGGGGCGCTCCCTTGTGCGTTACTGCTTGTAGGGCACGTGCCAGATGGTATCGGCGTACTGGGCGATGGCGCGGTCGGCGGCGAAGACGCCGCTGCGGGCGATGTTGGTGAGGCTTATGCGGTTCCACGTCTCCCGGTCGCGGTAGGTGTGGCGCATCCGGGATTCGGCCTCGCAGTAGGCGGCGAAGTCGGCCAGGACCATGTACTGGTCCGCCTGACCGTCCATGCCGGTGACCAGCCGCTGGAACAGGTCCTCGTAGGTAACGCCGTCCCGGAAGCCAACCTTCAGCTGGTCCAGCACGCGGCGCAGCACCGGGTCGCGCTGGTAGAGCAGGTTGGGGTCGTAGGTGTGGCGCAGGTGCTCCACCTCATCGGCATGAAGGCCGAAGAGGAACATATTGTCGTCGCCCAGCAGGTCGTGCATTTCCACGTTGGCACCGTCCAGGGTGCCGACGGTCAGCGCGCCGTTCATCATAAACTTCATGTTGCCGGTGCCGCTGGCCTCCTTGCCGGCGGTGGAGATCTGCTGACTGACCTCGCTGGCGGGCATGAGGACCTCGGCCAGGGAGACGCGGTAGTTCTCCAGGAACACCACCTGGAGCCGATCTTTGCACAGCGGGTCGCTGTTGATCTGGTCGGCCAGAGAATTGATGAGGTGGATGATGCGCTTGGCCACGGCGTAGCCGGGGGCGGCCTTGGCGCCGAACAGGAACGTCTGGGGCGGGAGGTCCAGGCTGGGGTCATCCTGCAGGCGCTGGTACAGGTAGATGATCTGCAGGGCGTTCAGCAGCTGGCGCTTGTACTCGTGAAGGCGCTTTACCTGCACATCGAAGATGGCGTCGGTGTTCAGCACCACACCCTGGTGCTTCCTGGCGAAGGCGGCAAAGGCCAGCTTGTTCTGATGCTTGATGTCCTCCAGACGCTGAAGGACCGCCTTGTCACCGGCGTAGGCCTCCAGCTTTTTCAGCTCCTGCGGATGGGTGAGATAGCCCTCGCCGATCAGGTCACGGAGCAGTCCGTCCAGACCGGGGTTGATCTGGGGCACCCAGCGGCGGTGGTCGATGCCGTTGGTGACGTTCTTGAACTTGTCCGGCATCATCTGGCAGGCGTCCTTGAACAGGTCCTTCCGCAAAATCTCGGAGTGCAGGGCGCTGACGCCGTTGACGGCCATGCTGCCGGCGATGCACAGGTTGGCCATGCGGACGCCGCCGTCCCAGATAATGGCCAGCTTGGCGGTCTTGACCGGGTCGTGATAGAATTCCTCCACCTGCTGCTGCCAGCGGCGGGAGATCTCCTGCAATATCTGCCACACACGGGGCAGCAGCGTTTCGAACAGCTGCTGCGGCCAGACCTCAAGGGCCTCGGAAAGCACGGTGTGGTTGGTGTAGGCCACGCAGTGGGTGGTGATGTTCCAGGCCTCGTCCCAGCCCATGCCGGCATCGTCGATGAGGATACGCATCAGCTCCGGGATCACCAGCGTGGGGTGGGTGTCGTTGATCTGGATGACATTCTTCTCATGGAAGTTCCTGAGGGTACCGTACTGCTGGATGTGCTTGCGGGTGATGGACTGAATGGTGGCGGACACGAAGAAATACTGCTGCTTCAGCCGCAGGGACTTGCCCTCGTAGTGGTTGTCCTCGGGGTAGAGCACCTGACTGATGGCGTCAGCCATGGCGCGCTCCTCGGCGGCATGGAGGTACTGGCCCTCGCTGAAGAGCTTCATGTCGATGGGCTTGGGGCTGCGGGCCTGCCACAGACGCAGGGTGTTCACATGGTCGGTGTCGTAGCCGGCGATCTCCATATCGCAGGGGATGGCCAGCACACGGGTGTAGTCCTCATGGACCACCATCAGGTGGTTGTTGTCCCAGCGGGTGCGGACCTTGCCGCCGAAGCGGACCTCCTCGGCCTCCTGCAGCTTGGGCAGCAGCCACGCGTCGCCCAGCTGCATCCAGTCGTCGGGCAGCTCCACCTGCTGGCCCTCCACGATCTTCTGCTTGAAAATACCCAGCTCATAGCAGATGGAGTAGCCCGCCGCCGGGATCTCCAGGGTGGTCATGCTGTCCAGATAGCAGGCGGCCAGGCGGCCCAGACCGCCGTTGCCCAGACCGGCGTCCGGTTCCATGTCGAAGATGTCCGCCGCTTTGAAGCCCAGCTCGCCGATGGCGGCGGTCAGGGGCTCCAGCAGCGCCAGATTGAAGGCGTTTTTCATCAGGCTGCGGCCCATCAGGAACTCCAGCGACAGGTAGTGGACCTTGCGCTTTTCCTCGTGGGCCGTCTCCTCGCGGGTCTGTACGCCGTGCTCGGCCATGATGTCCCGCAGGACCATGGCGCAGGCCTTCATCATCTCGCCGTCGGTGGCCTGCTGCTCGGTGCAGCCGTAGTTGAGGCGCAGCTTCTGCACGATGGCCTCTTTCAGGGTCTCTTTGTTGTAGGTCATATCGGGTAACTCCTCCTTGGGTCAAAGGTTCTCATAAATGTGCCGGTAGGCCGCCGCACTGCGGCCCCAGCTGAAGTCCGCGGTCATGCCCCGGTATCGAACGGTGTCGAAGCCTGTCCGGTCGCCCCGGTACAGGCCGGTGGCCTGACCGATGACGGAGAGCATGGCCCCGGCGTCATAGTCGCCGAACAGGTAGCCGGTGCCGTCCTCCTGCCCCACCTGGCAGGAGCGCACGGTGTCCGCCAGACCGCCGGTGCTCCGCACGATGGGCACCGCGCCGTAGCGCATGGCGATCATCTGGCTCAGGCCGCAGGGCTCGCTGCGGGAGGGCATCAGGAACAGGTCGGCGGCGGCGTATACGCGGCGGGACAGGTCCTCGGCGTACAGGATCTGGGCCGACACGCGGCCGGGGTACTGACCCGCCTTCCAGCGGAAGAAATCCTCATACCCCCGGTCACCGGTGCCCAGCACCACGAACTGGCAGCCGGTGGCCATAATGCCGTCCATGGCCTGCTGCACGAGATCAAGCCCCTTGTGGCCCACCAGCCGCGTCACCATGGCGATCAGCGGGGTGTCCGGCTCCTGATGCAGCCCCAGCGCCCCTTGCAGGGACGATTTGCATACGGCCTTGCCGCCCATGTCCTCCGGCGTATAGTGCGCCGGCAGCGCCGGGTCGGACGCCGGGTCGTAGCCCACGGTGTCGATGCCGTTGACCACGCCGTGCATTTTCCAGCCAATGGCGTCCACCACGCTCTCCAGCCCCTCGGCATAGGCCGGGTCATGGAGTTGGGCGGCGTAGGTGGGGCTGACGGTGGTGACGGCGTCCGCCATGAGCATGGCACCCTTCATCAGGTTCACGTCGCCGTCCATGCGGAGGGTGCCGTCGTCGTACCAGCCACGATCCAGACCGAAGAGCTGGTCTACGCTGTCGCTGCCGTAGCGGCCCTGATACTCAATGTTGTGAATGGTGAACACCGTGCGGATATGGCGTATCTCCCACCAGCGGGTGGCCGCGTCCTTGAGATAGATGGGTACCAGCGCCGTCTGCCAGTCGTTGCAGTGGAGGATGTCCGGCATCCAGTCCAGGCTGGGCAGCAGGTCGACGACGGCCTTGCTGAAAAAGGCGAAGCGCTCGCCGTCGTCAAACTCGCCGTACAGGCGGCCGCGGCGGAAGTATTTTTCGTTGTCCACGAAGTACCAGGTCACGCCCCGGTCATGGAGGGAGAACAGGCCGCAGTACTCATGCCGCCAGCCCAGGTCCACGTAGATATACCGGCGGAAGGTCATTTTCTCCCGCCACTGGGGGCCGATCTTGTCGTACAGGGGCAGAATGACGGCGGTCTCGACACCCGTCGCCGCGAGCGAGGGCGGCAGGCTGCCCGCAACGTCCGCAAGGCCGCCGGTCTTGCAGAAGGGATAGGCCTCGCTGGTCACATACAGCAGCTTCATGGCAGGCTCCTTTCTCTCACACCGTCGCGCCCTTGGCGATCACGATGGGATAGCGCTCATGGCCCATCAGGGTCACATTCTCGCTGACGGTGACGTATTTGTCGGTGATCACGCCCCGCAGTATGGCACCGCGCTTGACTACCGTGTCCTTGAACAGGATACAGTTTTCCACGCTGGCACCCTTTTCAATACGCACGTTGCGGAACAGCACGCAGTTTTTTACGCTGCCCTGGATGTCGCAGCCGTCGGCGGCCAGGGAGTTGACGCAGCCGCCCTCCGGGTCGATGTAGCTGGAGGGGGAGTCGTTTTCCTTGCCGTATACCGGGCGGTCCGGGCAGAACAGGGCGCTGCGGGTGCCGGTATCCAGCAGCTCCATGCTGCGGTCGTAGTAGTTCTGCAGGGTGCTGATGTGGGCGGCGTAGCCGTCGTAGACGTAGCTTTGCAGGCGGAGGCGGCTGCTCATGCCCTGAAGGACATCCCGCCGCAGGCTGTAACGGTTGTGGCTCAGGCACTCCGTCACCAGCTGGATGAGCAGCTCGGTCCGCAGGACAAAGATGTTCAGGCAGCGATAGCCCTCCGGCGTGTGCAGGCCGTAGGCCGTGTCGGTGATGCGGCCCCGGGCGTCCAGCCGGAAGTAGGTATCCTGCCCGTCGCCGGGGACGGCGGTGCAGACGGCGGTGATGTCCGCGCCGGTGTCGATATGGCGGCGGAGCACGTCCTCCAGGGGCGCGTTGATGACCGTGTCGCTGTCGGACAGCACCACGTAGTCCTGACGGATGCTCTTCAGGTAGTTCATCACGCTGCCCAGGGCATCCACGCGGCCGCGGAACTGGCCGTCGCCGCGGTGCTGCTCATTATAGGCGAAGGCCGGCAGCAGCGTCAGACCGCCGAAGTTGCGGCTCAGGTCCCAGCTCTTGCCGCTGCCCAGGTGGTCCAGCAGCGACTGGCACTTGCCGTGCATGATGACGCCCACGTCCGTGACGCCGGCGTTCACCATGCTGGAGAGGATGAAGTCGATGATGCGGTAGTCACCGCCGAAGGGGATGGAGCCGTGGACGCGATTTTCGATGAGCTCCCGCAGACCGTTTTCCTTGTCGTAGGAGAAGATGATCCCGTGCATTCCGTTCATGGCCGCACCTCCTTGCCATTTTCGCCCAGCATCATTTTCGGTTCGATGACCGCGCCGTCCGCCACGGAGGTCCGGGGCCCCAGCACGGCGATGCCCCAGTCCTCAAAGGGGACGCTGCCCGGGGCGCCGCCCACCACGGCGTTTCTGCCTACGCGGCAGCCCTCGCCCACGATGGCGTAGGACACCTTCGCGCCTGCCTCGATGACGGCGCCGGGCATGACCACGGAATAGGAGACGGACGCGCCCTCGGCCACGGTGGTGCCGGTGCTGAGGACGGCGTTCTTTACCTCGCCCAGCACGGTGCAGCCCTTGGCCACGGCGCTGTTGCCCACATCGCCCGTTTTACCGATGTAGGTGGGCGGGCAGGTGGGCGTGCGGCCGTAGATGCGCCACTTCTTGTCCAGCAGGTTCAGCCCGGAGCCGGGGGAGAGCATATCCATGTTGGCGTCCCACAGGGAGTCCAGCGTGCCCACGTCCTTCCAGTAGCCCTCGAAGCGGTAGGCGGACATCTTCTCACCGTTTCGCAGCATAGCGGGGATGATGTTTTTTCCGAAGTCGTTGTCGCTGCGGGGGTCAGTCTCATCATCGATGAGGTACTGGCGCAGCTTTTTCCAGGTGAAGATATAGATGCCCATAGAGGCCAGGTTGCTTTTCGGTTCCTTGGGCTTCTCGGCGAACTCGGTGATATTATCATCACCGTCCACGGCCATGATGCCGAAGCGGCTGGCCTCCTCCCAGGGGACCTCCATGACGGAGATGGTGCAGTCAGCGCCGGTGGCCTTGTGGCGGCGCAGCATCAGGGAGTAGTCCATCTTATAGATGTGGTCGCCGGAGAGCACCAGTACGTACTCCGGGTCGTACAGATCCACGAAGCCGATGTTCTGGTAGATGGCGTTGGCGGTGCCCTTGTACCAGACGGCGCCGCCGGCGCTCTGGTAGGGCGGCAGGATATGTACGCCGCCGTTGACACGGTCCAGCTCCCAGGGCTGGCCGCTGCCGATGTAGGTGTTCAGCTCCAGCGGCCGGTACTGGGTCAGCACGCCCACGGTGTCGATGCCGGAGTTGGTACAGTTGGACAGGGGAAAGTCGATGATGCGGAATTTGCCGCCGAAGGGCACGGCGGGCTTGGCCATGCTGCCGGTGAGCACGTACAGGCGGCTGCCCTGGCCGCCGGCCAGCAGCATCGCCACACACTCTTTTTTCATCCTTGCGTACCTCCTGTGTTCTGTTTTTTCCGGGGGCGTTTTCCCTCCCGGCGCAGCAGCACCGCGCCCAGGGGCGGAATGGTCAGGGAAAGGGACGTCTCCCGCCCGTGGGAGGGGATATCGTCCACGTCGATCCGGCTGCCCGCCGGAAGGGCGCAGCCGCTGCCGCCCCAGCAGGCGTCGTCCGTGTTGAACAGTACCTCGTACCGCGCCGCCGCCGGCACGCCGAAGCGGTAGTTGTCCCAGGGCACCGGCGCAAAGTTCACCGCGCAGATCAGCTCGTGGCCCCTGCGGTCCCGCCGCAGAAACACCAGCACGTTGTTGTGGTTGTCATCGGCCACCAGCCATGTAAAGCCGTCCCAGTCCCGGTCGTTTTCCCACAGGCACCGGTTGCGCTTATACAGCCGGTTCAGCTGCCGCAGGCACTCATGGCTGGCCCGGCAGGCGGGATCGTCCAGCAGATACCAGTCCAGCTGGCCGCGGAAGTCCCACTCGTGCCACTGGGGCAGCTCGCTGCCCATGAACAGCAGCTTTTTGCCGGGGTGGCACAGCATATAGGCCCAGAAGCTCCTTACACCGGCCAGCTGCCGCCAGTCGTCACCGGGCATCTTGCCCCGGAGAGAGCCCTTCATGTGGACAACCTCGTCGTGGGACAGGGGCAGGACGTAGTTTTCCGAGAAGGCGTAGACCATGGAGAACGTCACGTCCCGGTGGTGGAACTGGCGGAAGTAGGGGTCCATCTTCAGGTAGTGGCACAGGTCGTTCATCCAGCCCATGTTCCACTTCAGGTTGAAGCCCAGACCGCCCTGCTCCGGCGGATAGGTGACCAGCGGCCACGCGGTGGACTCCTCCGCCACCATCAGCGCCGCCGGGTCGGCGGCAAAGGCTGCCCGGTTCAGCTCACGCAGGAAGTCGATGGCCTCCAGATTCTCCCGGCCGCCGTCCTTGTTGGGACGCCACGCGCCGCCCTGCCGGTCATAGTCCAGATACAGCATGGACGCCACCGCGTCCACCCGCAGCCCGTCGATGTGGTATTCCTTCAACCAGTAGACGGCGGAGGACAGCAGGAATTCCCGGACCTCCGGCTTGCCGAAGTCGAATACACGGGTGCCCCAGCCGGCGTGCTCCCATTTCAGGGGGTCGCCGTACTCGTAGAGGCAGGTGCCGTCAAATTCGATAAGCCCGTGGCTGTCCTTACAGAAGTGGGCGGGCACCCAGTCCAGTATCACGCCCAGCCCCGCCCGGTGCAGGGCATCCACCAGGGCCATGAAGTCGTGGGGCGTGCCGTAGCGGCTGGTGGGGGCGAAGTAGCCGGTGCACTGGTAGCCCCAGCTGTCGTCCAGGGGGTATTCCGTCACCGGCAGCAGCTCTACGAAGTTGTAGCCCATGGCCTTTACATAGGAGGGCAGTTCCTTTGCCAGCTCCACATAGCTCAGGGGAGAGCCGTCCTCGTGGCGCTTCCACGAGCCCAGATGCACCTCGTAGATCAGCAGCTCGCCGTTCACCGGTGGCTTTTCCAGCCAGTTCTGGTCGCCCCATTCGTAGCCGGACAGGTCGTAGACCTTGCTGTCTGTCCCGGGACGGGTGGCCGCGTGGAAGGCGCAGGGATCGGCCTTCCAGACCACCCGGCCGTCCGCGCCGGTGACCACATATTTGTAGGCGTCGTAGACCTTGGCGTTCTCCGCCGCCGTTTCCCACACGCCGGTATCCAGCCGGGTCATGGGCCGGGGCTGCCAGCCGTTGAAGTCCCCGGCCAGCGCTACGGCGCGGGCGTGTGGCGCCCACACGCGGAAGGTGAAGCCCTGCTCCGCCGGGTGCGCGCCGAGGTAGGTGTAGATGTCGTGGGCCGGGTGCCGCGTCATGTGCTCAGCTCCTTTTCTCTCACTCTGCTCGTCTGCTCTATGGTAGCACGCCTGTTCCGTCAAAGGACGCGAAACAGGTCGCTGGTAACGTTACCGACATTGTACCCCATTTTTCCCGTCCCGTCAACAAACAAGGCGCTTTTTGTGCCGCGGCGGGGGCGGAAAAGGGCCGCAAGCACAAAAGGGAAACGCAGGCGCGCTGCGTTTCCCTTTTCGTTTACTCATCCCGCTGCTGCACGGCGCTGCTGCTGTTCAGGCCGAAGTCGTCCGCTACGCTGGCGGTGTCCCGGCGCAGCATGGTCTCCATCACCCGGATATCGCTGTCGATATCCATGGCATCGGTGCGGTACAGCTCGTCCAGCTGGTGCTCGAAGCCCGCCACGATGCTGTCCATGGTCTTTTCGATCTTGGCCTTTGCCTGGCTCAGGTTCTCGCCGCTGACGCCGGCCTCCTCGAAGCTGGCGTAGTTTTCCAGCAGCTTCAGGGTGGTGGGCAGGTAGTAGTTCAGGAACGTGCCGGCGGCGTCACGCTTGGCCTTGTCCTCTTCAATGAGTTTGAAAATACGGCCGGACACCTGCTCCATGCGGTCCAGCTTGGCGCTGATGGCCTCGTCGGCGATGCGGTCGTTCAGCTCGCGGATCTGGGCCAGAATGGCGGCGTAGCCCGCCGGCGCGGGCGCGGTCTGTGCGGGCTGATCCTGCTCCGCCTTGGCGCGGTGGGCGGCATCAAAGTACGCCGTGGCGGCGGCCTGGGACTTGAAGAGCATACCGCTGCCCATGTCGATATAGGCCTCGTCACCCCAGAGGCCCTTTTCCAGCATCAGGTTCACGTCCTTCTCCACCCGGCGGCGGGACACGTCGGCGGCCCGAGCCAGATAGTCCAGGGGCACGGCCTGCTTCTGCCCGACGGTGCGGAGGTAGGTGGCAAAGCGCCGCTGGCGGCGCTTCATGGCGCCGCTGCCCAGCAGCAGGGACGCGCCGCCGGCCATCATGCCCAGGGGATAGAACAGCTGCCGCAGCAGGTCCATCCATTCATGCCATTTGATGGCGTAGCGCAGTTCAAAGTAGTCCACCTGCTGCACCAGGAAAAACACGCCCAGAATACCCAGCACCGCGCCGATGATCTTCATGGTTTTGGCGCCCTTGTCGGAGTAGTTCGGCGTCTCTGTGACCTTGCGGACGGTGTTCTTCGCCGCGGAGGCGCGCGCCTGCGCAGGCTTCGCCTCGGCGCTGCCCGCCGCTGTCCGCTGCCACGCATCCCGCGCCTGCTGGCGCATTTTCCTGCCGCCGCCCTCGCTGAGCTTGCTCAGCAGCAGGATCAGGCCCACAGGCCAGGCCACGGCAAACATCACCGCGATGAATATCCACGAACCCAGGTCGTTATTGTTCTTTTTCGGCGGCTTCGGCTGAAGACCGTTGTTCTCGTCGTATTCGTAGCTCATGCTTCCCCTTCTCCCTTTCCCCGCAGCTTTCGCTTGTTGCCCTTTTCGTCCACGATATAGGTATTCTCCAGCACGCTGCGGGCATTGGCCATTACCGCGTTCAGGTACTCCTGCCGCAGTGCAGCGCGCTCCTCGATCTCCGCGTCTGTCAGCCCCTCGGCCTTGGCCTTGCGGGCCAGCTCGTTGATGCGTGCTATCTTCTTCTCGTCCATAGCTGTTTCTCCCTTATATGTATCGCCGTATGTCCACCGGCAGGCGGCCCTTTTTCGTGGGAGCGCCCACGCTGTCCAATACGCATTTTCCCAGACCGCGGCAGGTGATTGTATCCCCCGCCGACACGGGCTTGTCCGGTTTCACACAGGTGACGTAGTTCACCTGTACGGACCCCTTTTCCACGGCCTCCGCCGCCCGACCCCGGCTGAGAGAAAATCCCGCCGCCAGCACGTTGTCCAGCCGCAGGGATGACACCGTGTCCTTTATTTCCTTCACCGCCGCCTGCGGCGGCGCCAGCGCCGAAAGCGGCAGCGGCGTTACGGTGAGCTTCTCCCGGCCGGCGCTGTCCCAGTTCTGTAGCAGGAAATCCGTCATGGACGGGTCCAGCAGCACCTGACAGCCGCCCTTTTCCACAAGTATATCGCCTATCTTCTCCCGGGTCAATCCCAGAGCCATCAAACTGCCCAAAAAATCCCGGTGGGTCAGGTCGCCGCCGCTGCGGCACGCGGCCC
>ENA-OPVK01001541-OPVK01001541.1-human-gut-metagenome-genome-assembly--contig:-NODE-1541-length-13576-cov-3.785149_pt1 | contig 13576 bp, 11 predicted proteins | sample MGYA00241495_ERZ501982 | MGnify/ENA primary metagenome ERZ501982 (study PRJEB25962, sample SAMEA2042002) | human gut metagenome | biome: human gut; feature: human-associated habitat; material: faeces...
GACCTTGGAACACCTGCTTTGGCTTTCCTTCTTCATCGAGGAAGTCTTCAAGCATTAATTCATGAACAATATGATTGAAGTTCTCTTCTGTGCGGAATGCTGCAACTTCTTTCTTTTTCAGATTGAGTGCATCAAACATCTTCATGTTGCACTTCTTAGCACTAATCATCATCTTATAGAACTCTGCAAGGAACACGTCGCAATAACCTCGTCCGAGAGGCTTGGTATTACGCATTAGGGTCAAACCAGATGGAAGAACCATAATGTTACCAATCGTGTGAACTTTCTTGCCAAATCTGACAACTCTTTCACGCAATTCTGCTGGAGCATCGTATGTTTCCAGAGCTTTATAGTAGTCCTCAAAGTTAATACCAAAGATGGTGCTTGTGATGTTGATGGTGTCTGGCTTATATTTGTGCTTATCCATGCTTTCATAAGTGAAATCAGGATAAGTATCTGCAAAAGCAAGTGTGAGAATTGACTTCACAAGAATGCTTTCAAGGCCGACAACGCTTACACGCTCGTCACCAAACTCCGTATCTTCCCTCAAAGTATAAAAGTCAAAGTCTTTAAGCTTTTTGATGTCGCCATCAAGTCTCTCTGCAACAAACTTTTTAAGTTTATTGAGAGCGTAGGTATCGCAAGCCTTTTCGACTTTTTCTTTTTCAATCTTCTTATGGTACTGATCCATTTCTTCAAAGAAGGATGGTTTGGCGATGTCTGTCTTTCTGTATTCACATCTACCTTTCAGATAACGCTCACGGAAGCTCTTGATAAAGAGTCTTCCACATCCTTCTCCTTTGCCTTGTATGCCATTGGCATAGATACATCCTTCGCAGACCCTACCATTTACTCCTCTATATGGGAAATTGTCTTCGACTTTGATGAAATCCTTTAAGTCCGCATCATTTGCCAACTTATGGATCATACTGCTGAGATTGGCAATATCTCCTTCTGTTGGTTCATCTTGCTTATTTGGATCAACAGGATAAAACTCCTCGTCTAAGCCAATAGGGTGGTGCATTCTTTCTATGAGTTCCTTGTCAAGAGAGCGAGGATGAACATCCATTCGCATTTTCTCATCAAGACTCTTACGTGCCATCTCAATGAGAGTGGTTTCCTGACCAGTTGCTTCATTCATAAAGTTAATGGCTGTCTCGTCATGTCCAAGGAAGAATGCGGCAGCTCCAGGAATATGAAGTAGAAATACCTGTGTTACACCTTCTTTCTCATAGACATCCATTACCTTGAAGTAGCTATTAAAGTGAAGAGTGCAGAGATTCCATTCTTTTACTTTAGGATTTTGTTGACATAGTTCTGGTATCTCACACATCATAGCTGTGTGCCCACTGGCAATAAGGAAACGTGTCTTATGAGCTGGCTTTTGTAATTTTGTGGTAACATCGATGAAGAATCCAGCACGAAGTACATCACCTACATGATAGGTTGTGTCCACTATCACTGGTGCATCTGTGTCTCTATAGAAAAATTGTAATCCTGGGAGCGTCCAATTGGCAAACTTCTCAAAAATATCCTTATAGTCTATGCTTACCTTCTTTGGTAGATGACCACGAGCAGGATCATAGATGCTGCCATCGAGAGTAATGATATAAGGTTGTGTACCTATTTCTGCATAGATACCATCACCTTTCTCCAGCCAATGTGCTCTGTCAAATATCATGGGAAATATGACATCACCATTGACATGAGCTACACCATAGGTGTATCTTGTCTTGGGGTTTGTCTTTGACTTGCGAATGGTGTTGCTGAATAGGAAAAATCCTTTCTGAACCTTAAACACATCATTGTGCCATTCCTTTAGGACAATGCTGCCATCAGGACGAAGAATATTCTTCTTTATCCCTTGTTCTGCCTTATAGAATCCTTCTCCCCATTCTTCAATGTAAGAGTATCTTTCACCAACTTGATTGCCATTTCTGTCTAACAGGAACCATTGGGTGTTTTCATAAACTCTGGCAAGCCCATTGCTGTCGTAATCGTATTCTGTTCTTGCCATAGCTATTCCTCCTTCATTTGTTTTGCCATCCACTCTGCATCCACACACATGCAGCCATCTGCTTTCATGCGTGGATCGAGTTCACAGGCAAGTTTATGCTCATAGTAATTATCCATGGCAAAGCGAATCTGCATGGTCTGTTCCTTCTCCTCATCATCATAGAAGAAATAGATTGTACCATACGGAAACTCTTCGTTAGGCTCTTCAGTCTTTGCAAAGAATAGCTCATAGCCTTTCTCTGCAATCTCAGGCATTATAACATGACTGATCATATACTTCTGGTGCTCAATGACAACATCGTTCAGACCGTGTTCCAGTATAACTATCTTCTCTTTGAATCGTTGTAAACCGAAGACAGCTCGGAACAAGTATTCTTTCTGCAAGCCAATACCTTCTGGAATCTCCATTGGTGCATAATCATAATCCTCAGGCTTAAAGAAGTCGAAGAATATCATGAACCCATGTGTCATATCATGATAAAGAGTTCCAGCTGGTATGCCTGTCACCTTACCACAGTGAGGGCAGCGGTACATAAACAACTCGTCAGAGAATATCTTTTCTCTGAGCTCTGGGTCTAAGTCCACATTGACCGATGTCCAAAGGTCAAACTCGCCTTCTTGGTGGCAGTGTGGACATTCTATGTTTTCTTTCCTTAACTGTGACATAAAAGTGATATTAATTATTTATTCCACTTTTCGATTTCTTGCTCTACCATACGGATGGCTTTGCGTTCATAGTTATTGGCTTCGTAGCGTTTTGTGTGTGCTTCCTTAACCAATTTATCAATATCGTTCATCTTGTCTGAATCAATAATAGGCACAGGTATCTCCAACACCAATCGAGGAATAGGACGACAAAGTTTTGTTCCTGCTTGAATGTTCCTAAAAAACCTAAAACCATAGTCAGATGCAAGCCATGCATATAGATAACCTGATGGAACTTCATTGCTAGCCTTCATCCTTATAAACTCTCCAGAAACAAGCTGGCCAACCAAATCTTCATTCGCAAAGATGGTTCTGCAAAAGGTTTCATTCTCTCCTAAAGTACCTACACCTGCCACAAGAACTTCTCCATATTCAACCATATTGTCAGTCTTCACGCCTCGTTTGGATATATATTTGCCTTTGATAATAGTATCAAAGATATCTTTCTGGTTGATGAGCATGATTCCATAACCTTCCTTTACTTCTACACGTGGGAATGAACCAGTATAGAAAGTGTCACCACCCAATAATACCTCTTTGAGCGGTTTTGTCGCACAAGGCATTGAAGCCTTAGTTTTTCTTATTCTTTCTGAAAGATTAAAGGCGTTTATAGTGGTTGTTGTAATATCCTTACGGTTTCTTACAAAACAAGATACTTCGCGTTCTGCGCCTCTTGGACCGAAATTGTCGTAATCTTCCGTAGTCAAATCTCGTAGATTTGCGGCTTTTTTCAATAGTTTTTCTGCCCCAGTAAGCATATCCGATGCTTCTTCTCTTAGTTTTGCAGATTCTTGTATCAAGTCATCTACTTCTTTTTGAAACGAATCTGGAAAATCGGGAATTAGAAGCCCGCCAACCATATTATCTGTTATGAATGGTTGGACACCGCCAGTAAGCAGTTTTAAAAAAGATAAGTTCCCAATTCTTGAAGCCAAATATGCATAAAGGAAACCATTTTTATATTCTGGTTTAACTACAATTCTTATAATGTTATCAGACCCCATCGTTTTATATTTTTCCCAATAACTGGGCACGAACGATGTTTGACCTATAGCTCCTACACGCCCAGTTAGAATCATTCCACCTTTTAACTGGCTTTTTTCGTCGAAACCATATTTCTTTGAATTGTACTTACATGTTAAAAAAGGGTTTGATGTCGATGCGTCTGAATTACTGAGAAATGGGAATCCATATTCTTTTGTTGTATATTCACGTTTGTTCCTGCCAGAAGTAAAGATTTCTGAGCAATAAAACGACAATGAATGGCTTGAATGTGTTTTCAGCACAGCATCATACACATTTACATCGGCATTGTGATAACTGCCATCAAATCGTTTCTCTTGTAAGATGTACTTACTATTTACAATTCTGCTTTTCATCTATTATCCTTCTTAAATTTAGCATACGCTTCAACTATTTTTGGAAGGTCGTCTGCAAGATGCTTGATGCGTTCTCTTCGTTGTTTTACAATCTCTCGTCCATTTTCTGCAATGCTGAGCCACTTTTTAGTATGTTCAAAAAGAATCTCGGCACCATCGTTGTCTTTTTCATAAACAGGAACGCCACGACGATCTTTTCCTACTTGCTCTGCAATGGCCATGAATACATCGTAATCTTCATTCTCGACAGACATAAGCCTTTCTGTGTCGGTCTTCTTTTGTAAGAATAGCAATGAAGCTTGAACTCCAACTTGTGGCAAGAATGTTTCTACAGGCAAATCAACACTTGCAAGCAGTTTGAATCGCTGGAGGATCCACAGACGTACACTTTCTGTGTTTGGGTTGCCAAGAATACCATCAGGAAGTACAATTGCCATCTTGCCACCAGGCTTCAGGAAATTGTAACAAGCTTCAATAAATAAAACTTCAGGAGCCTTGCTGTTTAGTTCATATCTTTCGGCTATCTCCTGGTCAACTTCTACCTTTGCTCCAAATGGTGGGTTGGTAAAAATCATATCGAACTTACCCTGTGCGTTATTCTCTGCTGTTTCAAAATGAAAGTCTTTGTCTGCACTATGTTTTATACTTTCATTTACAGCTTTAGCAATAAGAGGAACATCTGGTTTGCTTCCAAAAGGGTAGTCCAAAGAATTGATATTATATATGTTTGAATGACCGTCACCTGCCATAACCATATTCATTCGTGCTGCTTTCTTCAAGTCTGGGTCGAAGTCAAAACCAAATATCATTTTTTCAGCATACTCACGAACAGCATCATTAACTTCTGGAGAGTTGTATCTTGCTTCAAGACGCACGTCATCAAGGTCAGGATAAAGGTTCTTTGCTATTTTTCGACGTACATGGTCGAGCACCATCACGAGGAATCCTCCAGAACCACATGCAGGGTCGAGCACACGACAATTCTGATCTGGATCTAACATCTCAACCATGCATCTAATAATATTCCGAGGAGTAAAGAATTGACCAGCTTCCTGCTTTAATGTATTACTTACAATAGTCTCGTATGCTGTTCCCTTAACATCTACTGTTGCATCGAGGAATGAGTATTTGGCAAGTTCTGCAGCAACAAAAGCAAGTCCACGGTTTGAAAGCATTATCTGTTCATTGCCATCAAACACATCCTTGAATATATTGCTTTCCTTTAAGTCCTCAAATAGTCCTTTGATACGTTCTGCAACAGCAGCTTGTCCTTTCTCTGTGTTCTGTTCCTTAACACCTACCCAGAAACGACGACGATAACTGATACCTTGTTTTGCATCAGAGAAACGACGTTTTTCATCGTAGAGCTTACAGAAAATAAGATTGAGGAGTTCCCAGAAAGCTGTCTTCTTCATACCTTCGTTGCCATAGATGTAATCATGACAACGCTTAAACGTCTTTACCAAAGACTCGTTGGCTGGTTTACGAGGCATGGCGCGTTCACCCTGTGCTTCAAGGTCTTCGAGAGTCTGTCCTTCAGCTGGGAAATCGGAAATAGCCTCGCAAGTTACCTGACCAAAGTCATCCTCATAGGAATAGACATATTGAAGATCCTCACCGTTTGTCCAGCAAGCAAAATCACAATCGGTAGAACAAAGAATGCCTTCGGTTGTTGCTTCAACACCAGCCTTCTTGTCATTGGGCTTCACCTTAGCATCCTTAGCCACGATAATGAAACGAATGAGTTCATCAGCATCGTGAGCATGACCAGCATTGAAGATTGCTAAATCAACTTTCTGAGTCTTTGACTTATCCTCATTTGCATCTTCATACTTGACCTTAAAGTCACGTTCCATGTCTTCAGGAGCGAACCCATACTCTTCAGTCATCATTGCAATCATCGACTGCAATGTCATTTCCTTATCAGTAGCCTTTACTACCTTGTTGGTGAGGGAACATACCATTTCATTCTCACCAAGAACTATCTCGTTTTGAGAAGCCATATTTGATTCTGAACTTGCCATAGTTTGCAAAATTAAAATTTTGAAGCCAAAATACCATATCCAAGTTAGTCCATCTTACTCCAGCCAGTTGCCAGAGCGCGATTTATTGCTTAACTTTGCTCGTTTGGTACATTTGGATGTCATTTCTTGTAAATGATAATATTTTCTTCTTTTGTAGAAACGAGGAGGTCTTTTACATCAACCTCCAAACATTCCGCAATCTGATAGAGTGTTTCTAACCCTGGCTGTGCAGAGTTCGTGCACCATTTGCTAATAGTTGCAGGGTCTTTACCCAGTTGTTCTGCTAACCACTTATTGGTCTTCTTTTTCTCAGCGAGAACCACTTTTAGCCGATTGAAGTCTTTTTCCTTTGCCATTTTGCTTAGGTTTTATTTGATATATAATAAACGGAAAACCCTCCATTTTATTTTGAAAGATAAGTCCATTTCTATTGCGTATTGTGCAAATTTAGTGATAATTCTGTAAAAAACAAGGGAAATGACGGAATTTTCTTTCAAATTATTGCATTTTCTTGTTGCTATTCATGTTTTTCGACTATTTATTTGTATTTTTGCAAGGTCTTTATTGCAAAAGCTGTAACAATTGATATTTGAAAGATGAGCTTTATTGGAATTTATATTGGATATTTGAATACTAAATAATGGCAGAAAAGAAAAATCATCATTTTGTTCCTCAGTCTTACCAACGTTTGTTCTCAAATGATGGTAAGAGCATAGGTGTATATAACATAAAGAAGAATCTCCTTATCAACCAGTCTTCAATAAAAAACACAATGAGTAAAGATTACTTTTACTCTAAAGATAAGAATGTAGAAGATGCTCTTGCAGAGATAGAACGACTATGCATGTTAGCATTCCATAAACTGGATAATAATAATGATTATAACTTGCATGAGGTAGAGCGCTTAAATATCTTAACGTATGTAATGATGCAACTTGGTCGTACAGTCTATATGTCCGAAAGACTAAGTGATGATGTTAATGAAATGTCGTTAGAAATATATAAGCGGTGTACAGGTATTGAACAAGTTGATCCTCATTTAGAATTTCGTTTTGATGAACCTCCATTATTTTCATTAAGAGTCTATGCCGGTATGGTAGTAAATATGGCTGATTTGTCATTCAAATTAGTTTGTATAGATTCTAAATGCGACTCTACTTTTATAACCTCCGATTGCCCTGCATTTATTATTAATCCATATTTTGATTTTTTAGGGTATGCTGGAGCGAAAATACTTGGATATAAAGGCGTATGTATAATGATGCCACTAACCCCGAAGTTGCTGATATTGTTTTATGATTCAAATGTATACAAAATTGGAAACAGAAAAGGCAAAGTAACGATAAGTGAATCTAAAGAGATTGAAACAATGAATATGCTTATCGCTAACGAGGCAAATGAACTGCTCGTTTTTAATCCTAAACATGCAATAACACCGTCATTAAGAGAGTATGCGCAAAGAGTAAAAACAAATGCCAGGCCATTCAAATTATACCAAAACACACAATGTAAAATTAGTTGTTTTCACATTCTTGACAAAGCAAAATCTCTAAACATAAACTCTTGTTTTCAAGAAGATTTGTTTAGAGAATATACAAACTATTTGTCAAAGCATCCTGATATTAAGAAGTATCTTGAAAATCTGGGAGGCTCAGCTTCGGTTCAAGATAGACGTAAATTTTATGAGGAATTGAAAAATAGAAGATAGATTTTCTAATCAACTAAGCTGTCGTAATTCCTGACATTACATAGAAACCAATCAATAACGTGTGCATACTATCATTCTGAGTATAGAAGTAATAGCTCTGTATAACGACGACGTTCTATTGAAGAGATTTTCTTTCCTTTCCAATGGCAGAACTGTACATAGTCCTCCTTAATATCTCGGTTTCCAGACTCGATCTTCTTTAAGAGTGTGCTTTTGGGGTACTTGTTTTTGCTTCCGAGAATCCTATATGGCCCGACATTGTATGCCAGTGCAGCGAGTAGGAGGGAGTCTTTTCCGTACTGCTGAAACATAGTGCATAGTTCCTTCAGGTCTTTGCGAAGGAGAGCGTCTGCCTGTCTCAGGGACATATTGGATGAATAATGCTCACCAGCTCTGAGTTTATGACCATAGCCAACATAGGGATAATCCTTCTTGCGATGGATGCCCTCATTGTATTTGATGCAGCAGACAGCACGCTCAAAGGGTTGAAGTTCAAAGATAGATGCTTGCTTTGGCGACTCATTTGCCTGAGCATCCATGCTCAGACAAAGAGTAAGGAATAAGGTTGTTAATACTGTTTTGAAAATCATTTGGTCTTGAATTTGTTGATTTCGTCAATCATGTTCTTCACGTCAAGATTAACCTGGCAGAAGTTCTGATACAAGATGCGTTCCTTAGCATCCTTTGACGGGAATTTATAGAATTTGGGAAGTTTGAAGTTCTCGTAATCTGCCTCTTCTGCCTGTATCTCCTTCATGTCGAAGTCGGTTTTACCGTAGAACTTGGAGGTCTGGAACTCAGCAGACTCCTGAATGTTCATTGAGCCGTTATGACCTGTCTTGGTCTTAATGAAGTCACGGGCAGTCTGACCAGCAATCCAGCCGGTAGGCATATCGGAAATCTTGGATGCAGGAACAAGGCTATCCATATTCTCATTGAGATTGATGGATGTCTTGTCACGGTCAATAGTTACACCTTTCTTCAATTGAACGACTTTGCCGAAGATGTCATTGGAAAGCCATTCAAGGGTTTCCTTGGCACGGGCAGAGCCAGACACGACATTGCCGACAGTGGTAATGACCTTCTGCATACCAACCTTGCCATAGTCGGATTCGAGCTGTGGAAGTTCCTGAAAACCGAGGGCAACACTCACTTTATTGCTTCGTGCCGTGCCAATCAGACGGTCAATCTTATGGAAATAGAGTGTAGGCAGCTCATCGACGATGATGCTGACAGGTATATTCTTACCTTGACCTGTATTGACACGGGTGACCAATCGGTTCAGGATAAGCGCATTCAACGCGCCAATGATGCTTTCCATTTCAGGATCGTTGGCAATCAGAAGGTAGCTTGGGTTTGCTGGGTCGCTCACTTTCAGGTCAAAGTCATCGCCGTCACGATGGAAAATCCAATAGGATTCCTTGGTGGCCAGCCGTGAGGTATAGACACGCAGCGTACCAATCATACCTTCCAATTGCTCCATAGCCTTATTCTTCATGGCCGTCTGGAACGGGCCAAGTAAAGGTGCTACCTCTGGGTCTGTCTCTAAGACCTCGAAGATGGTCTGGTAATCCTGATTGAGGAATGACAGGATACGAGGCATGTCACTGTATTTTCCAAGCCAATAGGCTGGTTCAACCTCCTTGCCGGAATGGTCAAACACACGGCCAGTTGGCTTGGGGCGATGGGTCTTTGGCTCTTCTGTCATCTCTGCAATCAATGGATTGCCGTCTTTGTCGTAGGGGACTTTCTTGTGAGAAACGAAGAAATAGATACATGCAGCCAAGAAGTTCACGGCTGATGTCTGGAAAAACTGGTCACTACCGCCACCACCTTCCTTCTTTCCCTTCTGTAGAGATTCAAGAAGGGTCTCAGCCGTTTCACTGGCTGCTGCAAGGTTGCCAATGTACTTCTGCTGGATAGGGTTCACACGGCGCGAATACTCCACATCCACGAAGTTGATGATGTTGAACTTAAAGTCTCTACCTGCTTTTTTGTTGGCTGCAAGGTTCTTGCGATAATGGTAATAGAGCTTCTGGGCAAGCGTCGGGAACTTGTAGTCATAACCACCATAGCGAATCCTTTGGCACTGTGCTGACGGATGAACGGCTCGATAATACTGAAGGTCTTACCAGAACCAGGAGTACCGACAACCCAAGTGCCACGGAAGGGATTTACGATGTTGACCCAACCTTTGCGGAACTTTGACTTGTAGTAATAGCGCATCGGAATGTTCACGCTGTACTTGTTCTCAATCAGTTCCTGGCATTGCTCGAATGATTCATTCTCGAAGTTGAAGCGGTCTTTCAGAAGCCCTTCCTTCAGGAACTTCGATATGTTGTCCAAAGCAACATGTATCAGAATGGTTCCAAGGATGGTTGCTGCCATGTAAAGCCAGATGTTCAACGGTATCGTATAGAAACGAATATCCATGCGATAGCCGAACAACCAGACAGACAGGATAGTAATGCCCACACCGCTGACGAGTGGGTAGAGTACCTGCCGTCTGGCATCGAACTCCAAGTGCTTCTTGTTTCGTGTACCTATACAGGTGATACAGATAATCACAAAGGTTGCTATCTTACTCCATATAAGATTGCCGTCAAGGTATATGAACCACCGTTTGATTCTGTCATGAACATCGCATACGATGCCACCCCAGTAATCAAGCAATTCTGGGTCAATGGCGTACTCGAAAAACTCCATCAAGAGCGAGACGTAGATGACCGCGCGAAATATCTTATAGGCAGTTTGAAGCTCTTTGGTTTCTTCCATTTCTTGCTTGAATCGTTAGTGAAGTCTAATTGTATAACGTAATGATAGGGCGTACTTTATGCGCTTGTTCTTTAGGAGTTTCTTGAAGTGCTCCTGACGCAAGTGAGAACAGCCATGCTTTGTCAGATTCCATGCCCTTAATCTCGGTCGAAGTCCAATACCAACACTCGTCAGGATCGTCTGGAATGACATCGCCGCCACACTTCTGAATGTAGTGGTTGACAGTATTCTTTGCAGCATATAGCAGTCGTATTTCTGCAACTGAAGGAATATAGGCACTCTGTCCGTATTGCCACATATCGAAGACTTCCATAGCTGCTGGAGATACCCCTGACGAGTACATGGAATGTGTATTCGTATTGCCATCATAAGCTGTAACGCTTGCAGAGGTATTCATCTTCACACCTGTACTGTCGGTATAGGCTGTTGAGTCAATATCCCAAAGATAGACAGCATAGCCTGTTCCTTGCATATCATCGCTTTGATTTATATGAAATACCACAGCAATAGGCTTCTTGCCTTGGCTTTCCATATCTTCATAACGAACCACCTTGCCATCCGTACACAGTATGTCGCAGGTCTTCATGGCCGTGTCAGGGAACTCACGGTGCTCATCGCAACTTGTCATGGCCGCCATCATTAAGGCAGCGCATAATGAATATAAAATCTTCATTGTATGTTTTGTTTATGTTATTCTTATCGAGTGGGAATCTTAAAGCCGAGCGTTACGCCTGTACGAAACAGGTCTTTACGATCTGGCAGCATCAAGTCGCATTTTGCTTGCCAGTAGAGCACCCATCCATGACGTAAGGCATAGTTGTGTTCATAGCCCACATGGATGCCGCCAAGGAACTTGTCGGTATTACTGCCAGCACTGGCTCCGATTCCCATAGTTGTTACGACCGCGCCAAACACAGGGTTTGTAGGCAACGCCAACACCCCATGTACGATAGTTCTTCCAGAATGATTCTGGGCAGACATGACCGCAGCTTTCGCACTCATCCCATTTGAGATAGCCATTAACGAAGTATTCCCAGGCATTGTGGTACTTGGTTTCGTGTTCCCATGCAAGTGTGGCATCAAGACCACGCTCATAGAGAAGTCCCATCCCGAAGGTAATCCTATCGCTATGTGACTGAGCATAGGAAGAAAGGGAAAATGAACTTACGATGGCAAGGATTGCAAATAACTTCTTCATAGTTTAGTCCTCCTTCAATAAAATGGCATTAAACGAATCGGCATAGAGCACATCCTCATAGTCGATGTTGAGCATGATGGTACGACCACTAATCTGTTTCTCGGAAATCTCGATAGACAGCACTTTGTCGTTGGGGAAGGTCATCTTCTTCAACACGACGACATTACGATAGCCATACTTGAACGTCCTGCTTTGGTCGAGAACGAAAGCCGGAGTCAGCTCTATAATCTGAGAATTGGTAGCCTTAGACTGCTTTTTGTCAGCCAGTTTGAAGCGCATTTCGTCAATGTCAAAGCGGATATTCGTCTTGTTTTCAACAGAGAAGTCAAGGAAGAAGTATTCTCCGACCGAATAGATATTGTTCATCATACAATGCTGCTTGGTACTGACATTACGGATTCGAGCCGTCGAGTTCCAGATAGAACGGGCATATTTAGCCATATCCTCTGTGCTCATGGAAACAGATGGATTGTTATATGCAATCTTCTCTTCGGGCTGGATTTGCTTGTCGGTAACAGCCTCCTGAAGCCTTGTGGTGTAGAGCAACGCATACTGTGTACGGTATCGCTCTGTGACAATGGTGACGATGGCAAGCACCTCACCATCGGCATGTGCGCCTTCCTTGGGCTTCAGTCGGATAGTGTTGTTGATGGGCTGGTCACCCACAACCATGTCGGTACTGATGTCAACGAAGCGGATTGGCTCTGAAGCCGTGATGACAGTTGTCACCTGTTCGTTGACCGTGAGTTGTTCCATCTCTTCATACGTCTGCTGAGCCATCAGAGGCGTAGCAAACAAAGCACAGATAAGTGATGTGCCGATTTTCTTGAAAGTCTTCATGTACATTCTATTTGAAATTACTGTTGTTAATCGTTTTTCTTCTCTTTGCCGTTGACCAGATAGACAAACGTGCCATATTTCAGCTTGGCTGAATTCTTCTTGATGGACTTACTGATGGCATTGCTCGTTTTCTGGACGGCATTCGTGATGGCTTGATTGCCCCATTGTATGAGGGAATTGCCCGTAGTAGTGGAGCTGGAAGTGAGTGCAGAAGAGTTATTCATGGCTCCACTGGCCACCTCCTTTGTAGTCTCACGGAAATTGCTGCTTGGAACGTAGAGTCCTTCCAGTCCGTCCGTATCATAGAGTGAAAGATTGACCTTGATGATGTTGTCATTGATAAGGATGCTCTTCACGTTTCCCTTGACACGTTGACTGCCGAAGCCACTCATAAGTGCATAGATGTATGTTCCCTTTGGCACTACAATTTCATTGATTTCAATATCATCAAGCAGACGTAAACGAACACGGGAACCATCTACAGCCTTGACATTCTCATCAATGATAGCCTTGATAAGGTTCGGCTCTGGGTCGTTCTCTGTGAGGGTGTTGAAGTAGTCGGAAGTGACCTTTACTTTCTTGACAACCTCTTGGGTTTCGTCATCATCGGAAATAGCCTTGACTGCTCTTTCATTGACAGTGATATTGCCTTCTGCTTTACCTGATGGCTGGTTATTGGAGTCACTTTCATGCTCACTGGCAGAAGCATTATCCACTACCTGCTGACCTTGCAGGCGAGCTTGTGCCAACGCACGGTTAAGTTCTTCCATCGCTTCCTGTTCTCGCTGCTGACTACGGGCAAGTCGGTCGGCTTCATTCATTCCGTTACCTTGACCGATTTCCTGACCTTTTTGCGCACTCGCCTGTAGTTGTCTCTCAATCTCAGCGAGCTTCGCGGCTTCCTGGGATTCGAGCAACTGACGCTCCTCGT
>ENA-OPVK01001547-OPVK01001547.1-human-gut-metagenome-genome-assembly--contig:-NODE-1547-length-13545-cov-2.585767_pt1 | contig 13545 bp, 10 predicted proteins | sample MGYA00241495_ERZ501982 | MGnify/ENA primary metagenome ERZ501982 (study PRJEB25962, sample SAMEA2042002) | human gut metagenome | biome: human gut; feature: human-associated habitat; material: faeces...
ACCTGGACAAACAGAACCAAAACCTGTTGTGCTACCATTACACCATAGTCCAAACATAGGGCTTTCTGTTAAAAAGCGGTGCAAAGATAAAAGGAAGCCCCGAAATATCCAAATATTTCGGGGCTATTTTTACTGCCGAAGCATTATTTCCTTAATTACTTCTCTTTAGGATACCGCTATTTGGCGATAATCAGATAGTAATTCTTCTTGCCGCGCTGTACCAGCAGGTATTTTTCGTCCAGCAGGTCGGCTGTCGTAATCACCTGGTCGAAAGCAGCCAGTTTCTCCTTATTCAGAGAAACGCCACCGCCTTGCACCAGTTTACGCATCTCGCCCTTGGAAGCGAATACAGCAGCATTATCCACGAACAAATCAACCGCCTTCACACCGGCAGCCAGTGCATCACGGGATATTTCGAACTGGGGAACACCCTCGAACACAGCCAGCAGCGTATCTTCGTCCAACTTCTTCAGTGCATCAGAAGTTGCATTGCCAAACAAGATGTTGGATGCATCCACAGCAGCGTTATAGTCCTCTTCGGAGTGAACCATGATAGTCACTTCCTTGGCCAGACACTTCTGAAGGACGCGCAAATGGGGAGCAGCTTCGTGCTCGGTCGTCAGAGCGTCAATCTCCTCCTTGGACAGTGCAGTGAATATCTTTATGTAACGTTTGGCATCCTCGTCGCTCACGTTCAGCCAGAACTGGTAGAACTTATATGGAGAAGTGTAGCGCGGGTCGAGCCAGATGTTTCCGGACTCTGTCTTGCCGAACTTGCCACCGTCGGCCTTCGTAATCAGCGGGCTGGTCAGTGCAAACACCTCCCCGCCGTTCGTACGGCGAATCAGCTCGGCACCGGTAGTGATGTTACCCCACTGGTCGCTGCCACCCATCTGGAGCTTGCAGCCTTTGGTTTCATACAGATGAAGGAAGTCGTATCCCTGCAACAATTGGTAGGTGAATTCCGTGAAGGAAAGACCGTCACGTGCCTCACCGTTCAGGCGCTTCTTTACAGAATCTTTCGCCATCATATAGTTCACGGTGATGTGCTTACCCACTTCACGGGCAAAATCGAGGAAAGTGAAGTTCTTCATCCAATCGTAGTTGTTCACCAACTCGGCACGGTTGGGGGCATCCGAATCAAAATCCAGGAACTTGGAGAGCTGGGCCTTCATACCGGCCAGATTGCGCTGCAACGTCTCTTCCGTAAGCAGATTGCGTTCTGCAGACTTTCCGGAAGGGTCACCAATCATACCCGTAGCACCGCCAATCAGTGCCAACGGCTTGTGTCCGCAACGCTGGAAGTGACGCAAAATCATCACACTGCAAAGGTGCCCGATGTGCAAAGAGTCCGCAGTAGGGTCGAAACCAATGTATGCAGTCACTTGTTCCTTAGCCAGAAGTTCTTCCGTACCCGGCATCATATCGTGGAGCATGCCACGCCATCTTAATTCTTCTACAAAATTCATCGAATGATTAAGTTATCTGATTAATTATTTAAGTGATTATCTATGAATTGTTTGATTCCTATTTTAATCTGCGCAAAAATACGACTCTTTATCCGAAGAAACAACTCTTAGGGTTTAAAAAAGACTTTGCAGACATTTCTCCGGAGTGTTTCTCCAAGCTCCTCGGGAGAGATGCCGCGCACTTCGGCAGCGCGTGCATACAATTCCCCGATGGAAACTTCGCTTTCATCCGTTTCGATGAACAGCCGGTCGGCAGGTACCCGGCACAAGGCTGCTTCCTGGTATTTCTCCCCGAATGAAAGGTAAAAGCCATGTTTCAGATATTCCTCCGCCAGCGCCGCCTTGCCACGGAAACCATGTATTATCCACGGATTCGACGGGCGCAAGTCCCGCTTCACCTTCAACAGTTCATCGACCGCCTTCACCAGATGAATCACCAGCGGCTTTCCCACTTCCTCTGCCAAACATGCCTGGCGTCTGAACACTTCTACCTGCAAATCCATCGGAGCATCTGCCAGCTTGTCCAGCCCGGCTTCGCCCACGGCAAGTACTTGGGGATGGCGCACTAACTCCTCCAGGCCGCACACCCTGCTAGCCACAGCACCTTCAACTCCGGAGTGTTCACCTCCACTCCGACCTATATGCCAGGGATGTATCCCCACCGAATACCATCCGCCGCTCTGTGGAGAGAACGTTTCGGGATAGCAATTCACAATGGCCGCTCCGGGCACTTGCGGAAGCCGGTGTGTATGTATGTCAACTGGAATATTCATGGAACGGGATCATATCCGGAACCTCCCCAAGGATGGCAGCGCAGAATGCGCCTTACTGCCAGACAAAACCCCTTGAAAGGTCCGTGTTTCTTGATGGCCTCCACCGCATATTGCGAACAAGTGGGGGTAAAACGGCATGAAGGCCCTATCATGGGCGATATGCACTTCTGATAGAAATAGATGGGAAGCAGCAGCAGATATGAAAGCAGACGCTTCATGACACCTGCGGAGTTTGCTCGGCTTCAGCATTTGCCGCTACCTTCTCGGCAATGCGTGCCAAAGCTGTCTTCATACGGTCCTCAATGACAGAAGAGTCTACCAACTGGTCCGAAAGATAGATGAAGGCCACGGCCAGACGGCACTTTTTTTCCGTCAGCACGGCCAGCAGTCCGTGTTTGTTCATGCGGTAGGCTTCACGTATCTGGCGTTTCACGCGGTTGCGCTTCACCGCCCGCTTGAAACGGCGTTTCGAAACACTTACAAGAATGGAAACGGGTGCCTCCAGCTCCTCCACCGGCAGATACACCACACGCAAAGGGAAAACCGAAAACGAGCGTGAGCCGCCCGCAAACATCTTCTCTATCACTTTCTTCTTGTCCAACCGTTCGGACTTACGCAAGGTATTTGGCATGAGAAACAAGGATTAGGGATTAGGGATTAGGGATAAAGGATTAGGGATAAAGAATAAAGGAGGTGGAGGTGAATAGGTTCTTTAATCCTTTATCCTTAATCCCTAATCCTTATTTCTCTCTTTATTTCTCTCTTTTTACTTTCCTTTATTATTCTCCTTGATAAACATGTCAAGCGCCGCCGTCATTGAGGGTGCCTGCACGCTGGGAGCTTCCAGGTCAAGACGAAGTCCGGCATCACGGACTGCCTGGGCAGTGGTAGAGCCGAATGTTCCGATCTTGATTTCCTTCTGGTCAAAATCAGGGAAATTCTTCTTCAAGGCACTGATGCCTGCCGGACTGAAGAACACCAGCATGTCATAATCAAAAGCCTCATCCGCAGCAAAGTCATTGCTGACAGTACGGTACATGACAGCTTCCGTGTGCTGAATCTTATTCTTATCCAGCAGATTCTTCACGTCATCATTGTGTACATCCGACATTGGTACCAAGTACTTTTCAGTCTTATGCTTAACAATGGAAGGTATCAAATCGTCAATCTTCCCGGTGTTTCCGAAGAAAATCTTACGCTTACGATACTGCACATACTTTTGGATATACAGAGCAACGGCCTCCGTCACGCAGAAATACTTCATTGTTTCGGGAATTGTCACACGCAATTCTGTACACAAGTGGAAGAAATGATCGATAGCATGACGCGAAGTAAAAATAACGGCAGTATGATCCAAGACCGAAATTTTCTGTTGTCTGAACTCTTTCGCTGAAAGGCTCTCCACTTTGATAAATGGGCGAAAATCTATTTTCACACCATACTTCTCGGCGATGTCGTAGTAAGGAGATTTCTCTGATGCCGGTTTCGGCTGCGACACAAGTACTTTCTTAATTTTCAACGTCCTAAAATTTTATTATCAAATAACTGTTTAGCTGCATCACACCTTGATATAACACAAAACAAGGCATGATTTCAAGGGCACAAAAGTACAAAATTAAAAGTAAACTGCCATATAAATTGTTACAAAAAAGCTTTAACCACTTGTATAACATCAATATTTTAGCAAAAAAGGCTAAAATCAATCCGATTATTATCGTCAGCTGCAAACTCAAATCAAAATAGACTATGAATAGAGCAAACGGGAAAAGGGCGAATCCCAAGTAATAAAGTAGCGTAGAATAGGACTCAAGCCATAGCGTTGTAACACTTTCGTCAAAAAAAATCCAACCCAGAAAAGAGTAGAGCATCCACTTCAGACACAAATAGAGGAGACACACACCGATGTAAATCCCCAGCAGAAATCCCGGCGACACATGGTGTACCAGTTCCGGCTGTATATCATTGAAGTAGTTGAAGATACAGACGCCCGCAAGAATGCAGGTTTGCAGGATGAGCAGCAGCAGATAGCGCATATCGGCGGCTGTGGAAGTGGCAAATATGCTGGTACGTTCGCGATGAAGCAGGAAATCCTTCACCAGTTGCAGCAGGAACTTGCGGCTGCGTGACAAGACATAGGCCGACAGAAAGAAGCAGCACAAAAGGACCACGGTGATGCCATCGTCCATTCTCGGAGAATATGGAATAGGAATCCCCTCCGTCCCCACTACTGCCCAAGCCATCAACAGCCCTATCATATTGCAGCGAATTTACGGATGGAGGCGTCCCACAAGGGAGTGGTATATATCAGTTCCACGGCTTCCTGCGGTGTCTGCGCCACATGCCAGATGGCACCGTGCTGCGTACGCATGAAGTTTTCGTCCACCGCCTGCCGGAGCATATCGAGCAGAGGGTCGAAATAGTTCTTGACATTCAGTATCACAATCGGGTTCAGATACAGTCCGAGTTGCTTCCAAGTGATGATTTCCAGCAGTTCTTCCAGGGTGCCGCAACCACCGGGCAGGGCAATGATGGCATCGCTCAAGTCTGCCATTGTCTTTTTCCGTTCGTGCATGCTTTCCACTTCCACGAGTTGGGTAAGTCCGGTGTGATGCCATCCCTGCTCCACCATGAAGCGGGGAATGACGCCCGTTACCTCTCCCCCTGCCCGGAGTGCCGCATCGGACACAGCGGACATCAGTCCCATATTTCCCGCACCATTAATCAAGCGAATTTGCCGTTGTCCCAGCAAAGTGCCCAACTCACGGGCTGCATCGAAATAAACGGAATCTATCTTTGTGCTCGAAGCACAATATACGCATACGGAATTTATCTTGTTCATCATCCTGTTACCTCCTTTTTTAGGTACCGCCACAAAGGTACATGATTTCGGGGAGATTTGAAACAAATTTCTTTCTTCCCACTTACGACGGGGGATTTTTCATGAGTCAATGACGGATTATGTGTGCCGCAGGCACTGGTAAGGCACATTAAACAAGGCTACACCCTTTGCCCCGGATAGCTACACCCTTTGGGGTAAATGGCTACACCATGTCAAGGAAAGGGTGTAGCCTTATATAAAAGGTAAAATTCCCCACTGACATATAGTGATGAAAGCAGGGAATCGTTCACTTTATTGAATCAGAGAACCTTATATATCAATATTCGAGCCAAAAGTAATCCGTCAGGGTCAATCCGATTAATAGGATTATTCCCGCAATAAGCATAGAGACTTGTATTGAAGTAATTTTCAGCAGAAGGGTCTACCGTCGTAAACCTTCCCAGCGCAACATCATACATGCGTGCCCCATAATCATACCAATTCAATCCCTTCTTGCCATCATACTCCTTACCGTTGTATTTGTAAGGCTGCACATTGCCTGAGCTTGCAAACACACCACCGAAGGGATAGTAATGGTTCGTTTCCTCGACCGTACCGCTTTGGTTAATCACTACCCGGTTGCCCCCCTGATGGTCTTTCAGATAGTAGTGATACTGCTGAGTTCCGGCCAGGTTGACATAGCCCTCTTCGGTAAGAAGCATCTTCTGCACTCCGTTTTCATAGACCACATTCCCGCAGTAATCGGTAGTGGTGGTAGCGCTGCCTATCTTATGGACTGTTCTTAGCTTTGTGCCGTCAGCAGCATAAGTATAGGTGATGGTACTGCCGTCACTGAACGTTACCACGCTTGGCAAATTTAAACAATTATACGATATGTTAGTGATTCCCTTGTTTAAATCTTTAGTTAAATTTCCGTTGGCATCGTAAGCGTATTCGTTCGCCTGCTTCACACCGTCCTTGAACTCGAAGCCACCATTGTAGACAGAAGCCGTCACGTTCTCACGGAAACGGTTAGTGTCTGTACCAATGATTGTAGTATTATTATAGGTGGTGTTAACATTTGCTTCAAAGTATTTTAAGCAAATTTTACCATTGGACTTTCATTACCCCACTTGTCAAGTTAGACTGCTGGTATTTCTATTATAGTGAATACCCAATAAAAAAACAGCGGATGTTTCCACCCGCTGTAATAAAATTATTATAGAAATATTATTCAATCATTTGTTCTTTGTTTTTAATATAAAAAAGTAGAAGAATAACATTATAAAAACCTCAGATAGTACACCCGGTAAATATAGAAAACCTATCATTATATCAAAATTAAAACGCCAAAATATAAAGAAAATAGTAGAAAGAGAGACAACAAGTATCAATTGCAGGCAACAATATAATAATGTCGTTTTAAGATTAAGCCTCAAATTCAATAATAATAATAAGAAGAACAAAACCGTTCCTAAAACAAACGTTATTGATCCTACAAATAATTCAACTGAAAATAAATCTCCTAATGATATACTTTGACTTTCCATATCTATTCAATTTTAACTTGTCTCTTTTTAGGATCATAATTTAGTGACTTAAAATTATCTTGATACTCTTTAACTATACTATTGGGCCTTGGATCTATAATTACTGGTGCCTTATCTTTTACAGATGGGTCTTGTTTCAAAACATCAGCCGCAAAAGTTCCACAATTATTATTCCTTAATGAATACTCTTTCCTCTTTGAATTAGCATTCTCCGCTATTTTTGATTCTGCATAGTTTTTCATTTCTTTAAACTTATCACTTTCAATATATGCTCCTTCTATTCTTCCGGCATGTCCCGCTTGTTCAGATATTATTGATAAAGTTTTATTCAATGATTCCAATGTAGGCTTTTTATCTTGTCCTATTTTTACATTTGGAACAGCGAATGTTCTGACAACTCCTTTACCCTCTTTGTCATATCTGCCATATTCATAATATTTAGTCACTCCTGTTTTATTATCAATCAATAATACTCCAGCATGACCTAAATTCCCAATTTTACCAATAGGAGTTGATATTTTATAATCAGGGAAGGCAATATAAATACCATCCTTCCCGTTAGGGTCTATACAATTTATAGGATTACTATAACAATAAGTATACAAACTTTCTGAATAATACTTCTCTGCCAACGGATCCACCGTCATAAACCGTCCCAACACTGCATCATAATGCCGTGCCCCGTAATCATACCAGTTCAAGCCTTTCTTCGTGTCATATTCCTTGCTATTGTACTTGTAAGGCTGAGTGCTTGTTGATGAAGCGAATACTCCTCCAAACAGATAGTAATGGTTTGTCTCCTCTACCGCTCCGCTCTGGTTTATGACTACACGGTTGTTCCCCTGATGGTCCTTCAAGTAATAGTAATACTTGTTGTCGCTCAAAGTAATATAGCCCTCTTCGGTAATCAGAAGCTTCTGGGCTCCGTTTTCATAGACCACATTCCCGCAATAGTCCGTTGTGGTGGTAGCGCCACCTATCTTATGAACCGTTCTTAGCTTTGTGCCGTCGGCTGCATAAACATAGGTAATCGTACTTCCGTCGCTGAACGTTACTGCACTTGGCAAATTTAAACAATTATATTGAATATCGGTGATTCCCTTGTTCAAATCTTTGGTTAAATTGCCGTTCGCATCGTAGGTGTACTCTCCGACCTGCTTCACGCCGTCCTTGAACTCGAAGCCTCCACCGTAAGCAGAAGCCATCACGGCATCGTCCACACGGCTCAACTGATTGCCGTTCAAGGTAAAAGTCAGGTTGTCTATCAGGCCGTAGGCACTGGCACCAGTCTGGCCGTAACGTTGCAAACTCTTGATGTTACCGTTCTTGTCATAACCCGTAACGTTCTCCGAGAAGCGGTTCGCATTCGTGCTGATACTTGCTGTCTCTCCATAGGTAGCGTTCAGTACTCTGTCAAGACCGTCGTAAGTGAATTTGTAACCACGGACTGTACTTTCGTTCCCGGACTTCCAGGTCATGCTGCTGATGCTGCCGTTGTACTTCGCAGTACCCACACCCGTGTTGTAGTACAGGTTCTGCGTGAAGCGTGTACCACTGATTCCAGTCAGCCAGCTGCGCAGGTTGTAAGCGTACGTCAGTTTGTTGATGCTCGTTCCGTGATACTGCTTGGTCAGCAAACGACCGAAGTTGTCATAAGTGGCATCGTACAGAGTGATTGAAGTGCCGCCAAGACTATGCTGCACTTTACTTATTCTGTCCGCATGGTCGTAGGTATAGGTATATACTTCCGTGCGCGTGGTCTTTCCGCTGGCAGTATGTGTATGTGTCACAGTGTTCGGCTTGCCGGTAAAAGTATAAACAGTGTTCGTCGTATCATAACCCTCCAGCAAATTGCCTTGAACCGTTTTTGTGATGCGTCCCTCAAAGTCATAATAATTAGCCGAATAAAGTTTTGTACTGCTGCCAAGAACAGTGATCACACTACCGGTGACATATCCTTTGGCATCGATTGTTGCCGCAGGAAAGCCGGCATTATCGAAACCGGTCAGACTACGGAAGGCATAGTCGTCATAATAGTTTACTCTATGGACTTCGGGCGACACCAAGGCAAAGCTTGATGTATATCTACTGTTACCCAAACCGCTGTTGCTATTCACCCGTGTACATGATACAATAACATTCGAAACTGCAGCCGTATTCGTATTGGAACAAACGCCCTGCACTGCCAGACGATGGAACTTATCATACAGATAGAAACTCCACTGCTTAGAGGCATACTGCTTGCCATCCTGGGAAAAGATCATATTGTCTGCCTCATCGTACACATAGCTCACGGCAGAAGCACCTGGAAGCTTTTTCCAATTACAACGGTTACGGTTGTCATATTTGTACTGGAAAGCATATTGATCCAGGTTTGACACACTCTGATACATCGGTTGTAATACGAAGCAAAGGTTATCCAAATCGTTATACACATAATAAGTATCATGCTGCTCGCTACCCTGCATCTGGCGTTCCAGCAATATATGGCCTTGTTTGTCTGTGAAAGTATAAGAAACATGTTGGTCTTCGTCAATACGTTTCACCACGCGCAACTGTCCGGCTGCATAAGTACCGTTGTTGACAAGTGCCCCAGACGAACTTACCGAATAGTTAATGCAATTCACATCGGAAGAATTAGCCAGATAATCCATAGTTACAGGTTTTGATGCCCATGCCGCTCCCGGAGAGTATCGCTTCAGAATGCGGTCTAATGGGGAAACACTGTAAACAGGCTTGCTGTAGGGACGGGAATCACTTGAATAGTTGCCCGGAGCCGCACTTTTGATAGCCGAAGGAGACATATAAACAGAGGAGGAAACAATTGGGAGCCAACTCTCCGAACGACGTCCTGCGCCATCATATTCTTGTAACGATATCAAATTACTTCCGGCAGGAGTAATTCCCTTTTGTACCTTCTGGAAGAGACGCCCCAAGCCGTCATAATAATCATAACTTGCCATATACTTGCTACCTGCTGCTGCAGTCATAGCATGAGTGCGAACGTAATTCTGCGAAGTGCCGTCAGGAGACCACTGATAGAAGTACGAGGCAATAGGATTTTGGTTATGATCCTGCACATCAGATAAATCACCCAAAGCATTATAGAGATAGAAATCCTTAAAACCAGTTGCTTTTCTTATCTCCTTCAGCCCATAAGAAGGATTGTGAAGCCAGGTTGTGACCTCGCATTCCGGGAAGGACGTTTTCAGTGCATAGAGGGCCGTCGTATTGGGTGAACCGGCAGAACACAAAGCATCCAAACCTGTTGTTCCGAGCCGAGACACTACTTCCGCATAAGTGATACCTTTGAGACGGGCAATCGGCAAAGAATATTTATAGCCCCACAAATAGACCACAGACATGTTGTCGGGAGTAGTAACTTCCACCGGATTCCATTTACTATCATACCTATAAGAAACAGTTCTTTTCTCAGGATACAAACTACTATATTCTTCACTGGACTGCAAGGTGAATTTAGAAAAGACGTCCCCGTACGTATTATTCAGATACAGCGTCGCTCCTCCCGATGTTCGTTGGTAGTTCTGTACAGCATCAAGCACGTTATTAGCCTTGAATTCATCTTTGTAGGAAGAAACATCCGCTGCATAAGCATAGCTTTCCATTACATAGCCCGAACGGCTGGTACTTGTGCGGCAAGTAGCTATCTGGTTACGACTGTTGTAGGTATACAGTTTTTCCTGCGTCACCGGTACACCATGGGCATATTCCGTCGAAACTTCCCGTTTTAACCGTATATCATAGGTAAGATGCGGATATAAAGTTATCTCAAAACGTCCGTGATAAGCCAATGGATTTCTAAAGCTCACCGTCTGTCCTCCGATGTTTTCATTATAGGTGATACTGCCGGAATAGCAATTAACCGGACCCACATAGTTGTCCCTTACACGGATGTTGGTCAATTCTTGCCACTTGTTTGCAATCTCATATTCATAGGTGTCTTCCCATACCAAGATATTACCGGCATCATAGATGCTCTTTTTCAGTAGTCGCCCATTATAGTTGGCAGGCATATAAGCCAAGGTAGCATCATAATCCTGGCCGGCTATGTTACTGAATACGAGTTCCTCTCTCCCCGCATCCAGAAAATCGCGCTGCTTGACGACACGGCTGTAACCTACAGGATTGGCATTGGGCGCAGAAGCTGGTGGAGTTTGCGCCTGAGCATAAAAACGGCGGAAAGTGTGGTAACTGGTAGAAGGGCGTATCACTCCTTCAGGAGTTGTGGTATAGCTTCCGCGCCGGACATTAAAATCATCATAGAACTTGACTGAGAACATCAGAATGCCAGAGGTCTTGTGATTCTCGCTTTCATACAAGTAACCGGTACGTTCCAACACTTCACCTGTATTATTCTTTTTAGTAATGGTCTTGATTCTCACTCCTCCGCCAACTTTCTGCAATGTGTCTTTGTTTACTGCAGTTCCACCGCCTCTATAGGTCAAAGTAGCAGAACTGGCATTGCGGGTAGAATAACCTTGATTGGTAACTGCAGAACTCAATGTACTTGTCAGGACATAATCTCCCGCTTCCAATGTGAACGACTCGTTGACATGATACACATGCCCACTGGTATTTTGTGAAGTCACTTTGTACGATTTAATGACACTTCCTCCGGCACCGAGTTTCCGCAAAGTGGTTCCGGAGCCGGTGACTTGATTGACTTCATAATCGGGAAAATTGACTTGAGCATCCACCGTCACTACCTGCGTGGTGGGCAGAGTGAAAGTAGCGGAAGGCGTCACTATCAGGTCGTTGTTGTTGACAGTATTGACACCTTTGACTTGTGCGTCATACTTATTCAAATCCTCTGCAGAAATGAAACGATTGTCTCCTACAAAAGTGTGAGGTTCAAACTCAAACTCCACACTGCCGCCCGTAGGATATGTGATTTTCTTCAGCATATTGGCCGTAATATACTCCCGGCTACAATTTCTGACAGCGGTAGAACCGGATAAAGGAACATTCGTCAAACCTTCCAGGGAGGGAATCAATGTATGAACACGGTTTGTAAGCGTGGAAGTATTCTGCTGTCCATTGTAATATCCCCAATAGTCTATGGCAAAAGAAGTCTTATAAGGCAAGTTCACAGCTTCATTATAAGTGAATGTATGCTTTTCACCCTGCGAAGTGCCATTTTTTCGAAGTACAGAAAGCAGTTTCAGACGTTTACGAAGTACGCTGGTGGGTATGGTAGACGACGACCCATAATCGTCCGATGACAAGTAATTACCGCCGACTGATTGTTCGGGACAAATGAAGTAATCATAATTGAACTGGTAAGAATACACATCCTTCCCGTCCAACTTACTCTTTATTTTCATGTTTGTCAGTTTTCCGGTAGTTCCCGGATAGCGGTCTTCACGACTTCCCATCTCGAAAATCACTTCTTCCGTATCGGTTTCTATCTTGCTTAAATAGCAAGTCTGTGAAATGCCGGCAGTAAAGTTCCGTTTTATATAGTCATTGTCCGGAGGAGTACCTACGGTATAATACTCCGACATAACAGGCACCGAATAGCAACTGGCGGTAACATAGGTTAGAGTGATAGTATGTCCCGTCACATCCGTCATACTTGTCAGCATATAAGTCAAGGGAGCATTGGAAGTTACAAATGCATAAGGCCTGAAGGCATAAGATGTGCCTGCTTCATCTGTAATGATCACTTTTTCAGCACTATGCCACACTTTACAATTCATCCTGGAACCGATAATGACAGGAGTCTGACTTTTGGGGTGCAAGAAGTATTTGAATGATCTTCCTCCGGGCAATGCAACTTCAAATATATCTCTTTCACCTTGCCCTATAAGGCCTTCATTAATAATTCCATTGGTCGTATTACTCGTATTGGGGTCGAACATTAAATTTCCCCACAAATTCATCAGTTCCTCGGTCCCCGAACGGTAGTTCAACGTATCAGCACTCTGTACTTTCCAGTGATATTTTATTTTCTCCCATTCAGCCCAAGTAGCAAATGTACCAGAGGTCGCGTCTACCTTGCCCACAGCATTAAGGTTGACGCACCCTCCTGCCAAAAGATTCCAACCAAGACCTACCCACGTAGCTTCTTGAGCCACCTTGACTCCGCTCGCATGATAAGACAACGTAATGGGTAGTTCTATACGCCCACATTTAAGGGTATATAGCGGTATAGAGATATCAGGTGTTCCTGTGTATTCACTTACAGGAATGTTTCCATACAATTGCATACCTGCCGCTTCGGGAATAGCAGGTACATAATCATTTATCCGCAGAAGATGATTATTCATATCTCCACCGTCCTGTGCACGTACCGACTGCGTTGTACCACATAACATAAGAAGAGCTAACAATACTTTTATTCTATTTTTCATATTCAATGAAATTTATATATTTCTTAAATAAGTGCGCCTGAAGTAGGTATTTCGGCTTCCGGCACACTTTTTTAGTTTTGTAATACTGTTTTTACAGTGGCATCGCCTGCACGCCCAGCACACTGGCTATGGTGGCAATGATGGTGCCCACAATTTTCAAGATATCTTTCCAGGTTTCTTTGCTTATTTTCATAATTCCATGTTTTAAGGATGATTGTCTTAAAATTCTTTACTTACCTCGAAGCACGGACACTGCTTCACCCACTCCCACGGCTCCACCGTCCCATCTCCGTCCAAATCGGGACTGAGGTCGCGGTGGCCGCATACACGGGCGTTCCGGAACTGTTGTAGCAGCTGGTACACCAGCAGGTGCAGGGCCGAACGCTGCTCCGGCGTACGGGTATCCTTCGGATTTCCCCGGGCATCCAGCCCGCCTTCGTAGCAGATACCTATCGAATACTTGTTGTGACCGCGGCAATGCGCACCGGGCAGTTCCAAGGAACGGGTTCCGAGCACAGTACCGTCTCTCCGGATATAGTAGTGATAGCCCGTCGTGCGGAA
>ENA-OPVK01001551-OPVK01001551.1-human-gut-metagenome-genome-assembly--contig:-NODE-1551-length-13531-cov-2.573316_pt1 | contig 13531 bp, 8 predicted proteins | sample MGYA00241495_ERZ501982 | MGnify/ENA primary metagenome ERZ501982 (study PRJEB25962, sample SAMEA2042002) | human gut metagenome | biome: human gut; feature: human-associated habitat; material: faeces...
GGCCTGGGCGCAAGCCGGCAAGGACATACCCAACATAGGGACGACACATGCCGACTACTTCCACGACGACATACCCTGCACCGACGACATGACCGAAGCCGAGGTGAAAGGCGACTATGAGCTGGAAACGGGCAACGTCATCGTGCGCCGCCTCAACAAGGGGGGCATCAACCCCGTGCACACACCTGGCGTGCTGGTGAAAAACCACGGGCCGTTCGCATGGGGAAAAGACGCCGACAACGCCGTATACAACGCCGTGGTGATGGAGCAGGTGGCCAAGATGGCATTCGTGTCGTTTGCCGTCAACCCCGCCACAACCATGAACCCGCTGCTCGTCGAGAAGCACTTCAGCCGCAAGCACGGCCCTAACGCTTACTACGGACAGAAAAAGAAGTAAAACCGGAACAAAAGACATAACAAAACATTTCATAACTAAAAACAGACAGACAACTATGGTTAAAGCATTCGAGAACTTAGAAGTATGGTTCGTAACAGGAGCTCAGCTCCTTTACGGAGGCGACGCCGTCGTACAGGTTGACGGTCATTCAAAGATAATGGTCGACGGACTCAACGAGTCGGGACGGCTGCCCATAAAGGTGGTTTACAAGGGAACGGCCAACAGCTCTAAGGAAGTGGCCGACATCTTCGCACAGGCCAACAACGACAAGAAGTGTGTAGGCGTCATCACATGGATGCACACCTTCTCGCCTGCAAAGATGTGGATTCACGGCCTGCAGATACTGCATAAGCCGCTGCTCCACCTCCATACACAGTTCAACGCAGAGATTCCATGGGACACCATGGACATGGACTTCATGAACCTGAACCAGAGCGCACACGGAGACCGCGAGTTTGGCCACATCATCTCGAGGATGCGCATACGCCGCAAGCTCGTTGTGGGATACTGGAAAGAGGAGAAGACGCAAGACCACATAGCCGTATGGGAGCGCGTGTGCGCTGCTTGGGCCGACGCACAGGACATGCTCATCATCCGCTTCGGCGACCAGATGAACAATGTAGCAGTGACCGACGGCGACAAGGTGGCCGCCGAGCAGGTGATGGGATACCACGTTGACTACTGCCCCGTGAGCGAGCTGATGGAATGCCAGAAGCAGGTGAAGGACGAAGAGGTGAAGGCTCTCGTGGCCGAATACTTCAAGCTCTATGACCACGACGCCGCCCTCGAGGATGAGAGCAACGAGAACTACGCCGTCATCTGGAACGCCGCCAAGGCCGAGCTGGCCATACGCGCCATACTGAAAGCCAAGGGCGCCAAGGGATTCACGACAAACTTCGACGATCTCGGACAGACCGAGGGCAGCCACTTCGACCAGATTCCGGGTCTCGCATCGCAGCGCCTGATGGCCGAAGGCTACGGCTTCGGAGCTGAGGGCGACTGGAAGTCGGCCGCGCTCTACCGCACCCTGTGGGTAATGAACCAGGGCATGGGCGGCGGATGCTCGTTCCTCGAGGACTACACCCTCAACTTCAACGGTGAGCAAAGCGCCATCCTCCAGGCTCACATGCTCGAGGTTTGCCCACTCATAGCCGCCGCCAAGCCACGCCTTGAAGTCCATTTCCTCGGCATAGGCATACGCAAGAGCCAGACCGCACGCCTCGTGTTCACATCCAAGGTGGGCAAGGGCGTAACGGCAACAGTGGTCGACATGGGCAACAGGTTCCGCCTCATTGTCAACGACGTCGACTGCATCGAGCCCAAGCCTCTGCCCAAGCTCCCTGTGGCATCGGCACTCTGGATACCGCAGCCCAACTTCGAGGTGGGCGCCGGATGCTGGATATATGCCGGCGGCACACACCACAGCTGCTTCTCTTACGACCTTACCGACGAGTATTGGCAGGACTATGCCGAGATTGCCGGCATAGAGTGTGTCATCATCAACGACAAGACCACCATTGACGACTTCCGCAAGGAACTGCGCTTCAACGAGGTTTACTACATGTTGAACAAGGCGCTTTGCTAAGCCCCGCGGCCTCAACATAAGCTAAAAGGAGTTCCAGGGCTGTCTCGACAGGCAGCCACGGAACTTCTTATGGTTACTTTCATTACCATACATTATCAACTTATAATTACCAATATGAATACTGACGCTAAATCAATTATAGAAAACGGCAAGGCCATACTCGGCATAGAATTTGGCTCAACACGCATCAAGGCCGTATTGATAGACCCTGAAAACAGACCAATAGCACAAGGAAGCCACACTTGGGAAAACCAACTGGTGGACGGATTGTGGACTTACAGCATCGAGGCGATATGGTATGGGCTGCAAGACTGCTATGCCGACTTGCGGAGAAACGTAAAAGAACAATACGACATAGAAATAGAAACCCTTGCTGCAATAGGCGTGAGCGCAATGATGCACGGATACATGGCATTCAACAAGCAGCAAGAGATACTGGTGCCGTTCCGCACATGGCGAAACACCAACACGGCCAAGGCTGCCGCCGAACTGTCTGACCTCTTTGTCTTCAACATACCGCTCAGATGGAGCATATCCCACTTGTACCAGGCCATTCTCGACAACGAGGAGCACGTGAAAGACATCGACTACCTCACAACGCTGGCCGGATACATCCACTGGCTCATCACCGGCGAAAGGGTGCTGGGCATAGGCGACGCATCGGGAATGCTGCCCATCGACCCGCAAACAAAGAACTACTCGGCTGCAATGATAGAAAAATTCGACAACCTGGTAGCCGACAGGGGATACCAGTGGAAACTGGCCGACATATTGCCAAGGGTGCTGCCGGCAGGCAAAAACGCAGGCTTCCTCACACCCGAGGGCGCCAAGCGCCTTGACGTGTCGGGGCACCTGAAGGCCGGAATACCCGTTTGCCCGCCCGAAGGCGACGCCGGAACAGGCATGGTGGCCACCAATGCTGTCAAGCCGCGCACGGGCAACGTGTCGGCAGGAACGTCGTCGTTCTCGATGATTGTGCTCGAGAAAGACCTGTCAAGGCCCTACGAGGTGATAGACATCGTGACCACACCCGACGGCAACCCGGTGGCGATGGTTCACTGCAACAACTGCACATCAGACCTCAACGCGTGGGTCAACCTCTTCAAGGAATACCAGGAACTGATGGGAATGCCCGTCGACATGAACCAAGTCTACGAAAAACTATACAACCACGCGCTCAAGGGAGCGGCAGACTGCGGCGGACTGCTGTCGTACAACTATTTTTCCGGCGAGCCCGTCACCGGCATGGCTGAAGGCAGGCCGATGTTCGTGCGCTCGGCAAACGACAAATTCACTCTGGCAAACTTCATGAGGGCCAACCTCTACGCAGCCGTCGGCGTGCTCAAGATAGGCAACGACATACTGTTCAACGACGAGCACATAAAGGTGGACAAGATAACCGGGCACGGTGGTTTGTTCAAGACCAAGGGCGTGGGACAGCGCATCCTGGCAGCAGCGCTCAACTCTCCGATATCCGTAATGGAGACAGCCGGCGAAGGCGGACCGTGGGGCATGGCCATCTTAGGGTCGTATCTCGTCAACAACACGGCAAACCTGTCTCTGCCTGAATTCCTCGACGAGAAGGTGTTTGCCGGTAACCAAGGCACCGAGATTGCGCCGACACCAGAGGATGTGGCTGGATTCAACGCCTACATCAAGAAGTACAACAGATGCCTGCCCATAGAAGCAGCAGCAGTGAAATACAACTGACATACGTATTATTAATAGAACATATCGACGAATGAGCAACAAACTCTTTGCCTGTGGACTGTTCCTTGCCGCCAGCCTGTGTGCCTCGGCCGGCAACACAGCCAAAATCACCATATCTACCGACGGTGGGAAGAACATTATCCACAAGGAGATATACGGACAATTTGCCGAACACCTCGGCTCTTGCATCTATGGCGGACTGTGGGTCGGAGAGGATTCGCCCATACCCAACATCAAGGGTTATCGCAAAGACGTATTCGACGCGCTCAAGCAGCTGCAGGTGCCGGTGCTGCGCTGGCCCGGCGGATGCTTTGCCGACGAGTACCACTGGATGGACGGGATAGGCCCAAGGGAACAGCGGCCAAAGATGCAGAACAACAACTGGGGCGGAACGATAGAAGACAACTCGTTTGGCACACACGAATTCCTGAACCTTTGCGAAATGCTGGGCTGCGAACCATACATCAGCGGCAACGTCGGCAGCGGCACGGTCGAGGAACTGGCCAAGTGGGTTGAGTACATGACAAGCGACGGTGACACCCCGATGGCCAACCTGAGGCGCAAAAACGGGCGCGACATGGCGTGGCGCGTAAAATACCTCGGCGTGGGCAACGAGAGCTGGGGATGCGGCGGCAACATGAGGCCGGAATACTACTCAGACCTCTACAGGCGCTATTCGGTTTACTGCCGCAACTACGACGGCAACAAGCTCTACAAGATTGCGAGCGGCGCAAGCGACTACGACTACAACTGGACTCGCGTGCTCATGGACAACATAGGCCACCGCATGGACGGCGTCTCGCTGCATTACTACACCGTGACCGGATGGAGCGGCAGCAAAGGCTCGGCCACCAAGTTTGACAACAACGACTATTACTGGACCATCGGAAAGTGCCTCGAGATAGAAGACGTGATTGAGCGCCACGCGCAAATCATGGACAAGAAAGACCCGAAGAAGCAAATAGGGCTGCTCGTAGATGAATGGGGAACATGGTGGGACGAGGAACCCGGCACCGTAAAAGGCCACCTCTACCAGCAGAACTCCATGCGCGACGCCTTTGTGGCTGCGCTGACGCTCAATGTCTTCCACCGCCACACCGACCGGGTGCGCATGGCCAACATCGCACAGGTGGTCAATGTGCTGCAGTCTATGATTCTTACCGACACCAAGGGAACCGGTCACATGGTGCTCACACCGACATACCACGTGTTTGAGATGTACAAGGGGTTCATGGGAGCCACCAGCCTCCCCCTCACGCTTACATGCGACAGCATGGACGTCAGGGGCGACAGCCATGCCAAGGACGGGCGCCGCATACCCCTGGTGAGCGCGTCGGCAGCTAAACAGGCCGACGGTTCGCTAATCATCTCGCTGGCCAATGTGAGCCTGGACGAAAACCAAGACGTTGAGATTGCGCTCGGAAACAACGCTCCCAAGGCAGTTAGCGGACGGATATTAAGCTGCAAGTCGATTGCCGACTACAACGACTTCGACCACCCCAACGTCGTTGCGCCTCAAGAATTCAAAGGGGCCAAGCTCAAGAAAGGAACGATCAAGATGCAGATACCTGCCAAATCCATCGTGGTAATAAATGTTAAGTAACGCTCAACGGCATGAACAAAATCACCAACAAGACCATACTTGCCGCAACGCTTATGCTGTGCACGGCAGCCATTTCGGCTGCCGGAGCACGCAAAAGCCACAGGCAGGCATCGCCATACAAAGGATACATATTCGCTTACTTTGAGGGAACGGGCGACGCCGACAAGCAGGAACACCTGAGGTTTGCCGTCAGCGAAGACGCGAAAAACTGGTTTGCACTCAACAAAAACCGCCCTGTGGTAAGCTCAGACACCATCAGCGAGAGCGGCGGAATACGCGACCCGCACATCCTGCGAGGCGAAGACGGCCACACGTTTTACATCGTTGCCACTGACATGAACACCAGGAAGCATGGCTGGAAGGAGAACCCGGGCATCGTGCTGATGAAGTCCGACGACCTAGTAAACTGGACGCATGCGAAGATTAACCTGTCTAAAGACTACCCGGAGAACTTCGGCGACGCCTACTGGGTATGGGCTCCGCAGACCATATACGACAAAAAGGCCGGCAAGTACATGATATACTTCACGCTGCAACGCAACGACCGCAAGTCGCTCATAACTTACTACGCTTACGCCAATGACGACTTCACAGGGTTTGAAGGCGAGCCCAAGGTGCTTTTCAGCGCCAAGTATGGCAGCATTGACAACGACATCATCTACAAAGACGGCACCTACCACCTCTTTTATAAAGGCAACACAAAGAACGAAGAGGGCAAGGAGGTGAAGAACGGCATACAGCAGGCCACCTCGCGCAGCCTGCTCGGCAAATGGAAAGAAGACTTCAAGTATGTAGACTCTTACGCCGGCACGAAGACTCACGTGGAGGGTTCAAGCGTGTTCAAGCTCAACGACCGCGACGAATACGTGCTCATGTACGATCTGTATTCCAGCGGAAGGTATGAGTATCAGACATCGAAAGACCTCAAGACGTTTACAAGCAAACCGCAGTCTTTCAGGAAAGACTTCTTCCCAAGGCACGGAACGGTGACTTCGCTCACCGCCGAAGAACTTGACCGGGTGCAGTCAAAATGGGGCTATGTGCTCAAACACGACATCGAGAGCAACGGCAACCCGATATTCAAGCACAAGTTCACGGCCGACCCGGCGGTATTAGTACACAACGACACGCTGTGGCTCTTCACCGGCGAAGACTTTGCCGGCAACCAGCGCGGCTACACCATGAAAGACTGGCTGGTGTTCTCAACCACCGACATGAAGCACTGGACCGAATACCCCGTGCCGCTCCGCCCCACCGACTTCAGCTGGGCCAAGAACAGACCTGCCTATGCCGGACACGTGGCAGAGCGCAACGGCAAGTTCTACTGGTATGTGAGCACCAACTCTGGCGGCATCGGCGTGGCCGTGGCCAACCGCCCCGAAGGGCCTTACACAGACGCCTTGGGCAAGCCACTGCTCACAAAGAAAGACTGTTTCGCCTCTACCCACGGATGGGCATGCATCGACCCGGCTGTCTTCATCGACGACGACGGGCAGGCTTACCTGTTCTGGGGCAACCGGGAGTGTTACTATGTGAAGCTCAAAGAAAACATGATTGAGACCGACGGCGACATACACCAGGTGGCCATTGACGCCTCACACCCCTTCACCGAGGCTCCTTGGGTACACAAGTACAACGGCAAGTACTACCTTACATACGCCTCAGAATGGCCTGAGAAGATTGCCTACGCCATGGCAGACAAGGTGACCGGCCCATACGAAGTGAAAGGCATAATATCCGAAATTGCCGGCAACAGCAACACAACCCACCCTGCCATCGTAAACTTCCGCGACAAGTGGGTGTTCTTCTCCCACAACGGCGGCCTGCCTGAAGGCACAAGCTACAGCCGCTCTGTGGTGGCCGAACCGATGGAATACAATCCCGACGGAACGATAAAGAAAATCAATCCATCAACAGAAGGCATGCAGTTCAAGGAGTGGAGCGGCAACCCGATACTGCCGGGCATGCACGCAGACCCCGAGATACTGTACTCTGAGAGAACCGGGCGCTACTACATCTACTCCACAACCGACGGACATCCAGGATGGGGAGGATGGTATTTCACATGCTTCTCGTCCGACAACCTGGTCGACTGGCGCGACGAAGGCATAATACTCGACGTGTGCAAAGACACCAAGTGGGCAAGCGGCAACGCATGGGCACCGGCAATCATCGAGAAAAAGGTTGACGGACAATACAAGTATTTCTTCTATTACAGCGGCAACGCAGGCAACGCCAAGGCCATCGGAGTGGCTGTGGCCGACAGTCCTACAGGGCCTTTCGTCGACTTGGGCCACCCCATTGTCAACAAAAGGCCGGCCGGACTGAAGAACGGCCAGCAGATTGACGTAGACGTGTTCAACGACCCCGACACCGGCATCGACTACCTATACTGGGGCAACGGCTACATGGCCGGAGCCAGGCTCAACCCCGACATGACGTCGATAGACACAACCACGCTGAAGCTGATGACCCCGCGGGGCGGCAGTCTGAGCGACTACAAATACCGCGAAGCCCCTTACGTGTTCAAGCGCAACGGGCTCTACTACTTCCTTTGGAGCGTCGACGACACAGGCTCACCCAATTACCACGTCGTCTACGGCACGAGCAAGTCGCCGCTCGGCCCCATTGAGGTGGCTAAAGACCCCATCATACTCATCCAAGAGCCCGAATCCGAAATCTACGGCCCGGCGCACAACAGTGTACTCAAGGTGCCGGGGAAAGACGAATGGTACATAGTATACCACCGGATAAACAAAAACTACCTGCCCAAGGACAAAGGGCCGGGCTACCACCGCGAGGTGTGCATCGACAAGATGGAGTTCAACGCCGACGGAACGATAAAGCGCACGATACCTACCCACAAAGGAATCAAGGCAATCAAATAACCACATAAAAAAACAAACAATCATGAACGACAAGAAAGTTATGACACTTGCAGCCGACAACATACGCATACTGGCTGCATCAATGGTCGAAAAAGCCAAGTCGGGCCACCCCGGAGGAGCCATGGGCGGAGCCGATTTCATCAATGTGCTTTTCTCGGAATTCCTTGTTTACGACCCCGAAAACCCGTCATGGGAAGGCCGTGACCGCTTCTTCCTCGACCCGGGCCACATGTCGCCAATGCTCTATTCGGCACTCGCCATGCAGGGCAAGTTCTCGCTCGAAGAGCTGAAGCAGTTCCGCCAGTGGGGCTCGCCCACCCCGGGACACCCCGAGCGCGACATAGAGCGCGGCATAGAAAACACGTCGGGCCCCCTCGGACAGGGACACACGTTTGCAGCAGGTGCCGCGATAGCAGAGAAATTCCTTGAGGCCCGCCTGGGCAAGGAGGTGATGAAGCACAAGATATATGCCTACATCTCCGACGGCGGCATAGAGGAAGAGATATCCCAGGGCACGGGCCGCATAGCAGGCATCCTGGGCCTCAACAACCTCATAATGTTCTACGACTCCAACGAGATACAGCTCTCAACCGAGTGCAACGTGGTGATGAACGAAGACACCGAGGCCAAGTACAAGGCATGGGGATGGAACGTTATCAACATCAACGGCAACGACGCCGACGAAATACGCGAAGCCCTCAAGGCTGCACAGAAAGAAGAGAAGCGCCCGACGCTCATCATCGGCAAGACCGTAATGGGAAAGGGAGCGCTCAAGGCCGACGGCACGAGCTATGAGCACAACATCGGCACACACGGCGCACCGCTTGGCGGCGACGCTTACATCAACACTATAAAGAACCTCGGCGGCAACCCCGACGACCCGTTTGTGATTTTCCCCGAGGTGGCCAAGATCTATGCCGACCGCCGCGAAGAGCTGAAGAAGATAGTTGCTCAGCGTCACGCCGAAGAAGCCGAGTGGGCAAAGGCCAACCCTGAGAAAGCCGCCCTCATGAAAGAATGGTTCAGCGGCAACGCACCAAAGGTAGACTGGAGCGTGCTCACCCAGAAAGAAGGCGCTGCCACCCGCGCTGCCAGCGCAGCAGGCCTTGGCGTGCTGGCCGAGCAGGTGCCAAACATGATATGTGCCTCGGCCGACCTGTCAAACTCCGACAAGACCGACGGTTTCCTGAAGAAAACCCACGCGTTGCAGGCCGGCGACTTCAGCGGTGCGTTCTTCCAGGCAGGTGTGGCCGAGCTGACCATGGCCTGCATGTGCATCGGAATGTACCTGCACGGCGGCGTCATACCTGCATGCGGCACGTTCTTCGTGTTCTCCGACTACATGAAGCCTGCCGTTCGCATGGCTGCCCTCATGGAGGTGCCCATCAAGTTCATCTGGACACACGACGCCTTCCGCGTGGGCGAAGACGGCCCAACCCACGAGCCTGTTGAGCAGGAAGCCCAGATACGACTTATGGAGAAACTCAAGAACCACCACGGCAAGGACAGCGTACGCGTGTTCCGTCCGGCCGATGCCGACGAGACAACGGTATGCTGGGCCATGGCCATGGAGAACACTGAGACGCCTACTGCCCTCATCTTCTCACGCCAGAACATTGCCAAGCTGCCCGCCGGCAACGACTACGAGCAGGCCCGCAAGGGTGCATACGTGGTGGCCGGATCAGACGACAATTACGACATCATCCTGCTGGCCGACGGTTCCGAGGTGTCAACACTGGTGGCCGGCGCCGAGCTGCTGCGCAAAGACGGCGTCAAGGTGCGCATAGTGAGCGCCCCGAGCGAAGGCCTGTTCCGCAGCCAGAGCCGCGAGTATCAAGAGAGCGTGCTGCCCCACGGCGCCAAGGTGTTCGGCATGACAGCCGGGCTGCCTGTGACCCTTGAGGGCCTGGCAGGGGCCAACGGGCGTGTGTTCGGCATGCCGAGCTTCGGTTTCTCGGCACCCTACAAGGTGCTCGACGAGAAACTCGGTTATACGGCCGAGAACGTCTACAAGCAGGTGAAAGACTTCCTCGCAGAATAATGCAGCCATGGAGACAAAGACAATAGGTCTGGCATCAGACCACGCCGGATACGAACTGAAGCAGTATGTCATTGAATACTGTAAGGCTCACGGCTATGCCTACAAGGACTACGGCACCCACTCTACCGACAGTTGCGACTATCCCGACTATGGCCACGCCTTGGCCAGGGGCATTGAGGCAGGCGACGTTTATCCCGGCATTGCCATCTGCGGGAGCGGCGAAGGCATAAGCATGACTCTCAACAAGCACCAGGGCATACGCGCCGCCTTGTGCTGGATGCCTGAGATTGCTCACCTGGCACGCCAGCACAACAACGCCAACGTTCTGGTGATGCCCGGGCGCTTCATCGACAACGCCATGGCAAAGAGCATAATGGACGAATTTTTTGCCACCGAATTTGAAGGAGGGCGCCACCAGAAGCGCATCGACAAGATTCCGGTAGACTAATGGCAAACTCTGTTTATAGGGGCCGCGACGGTTGTCGCGGCCCCTTATTTGTTTGAGCAGGCCATGAGACGCCATGCCGTCACATTGAAACAAGGAAGCCACCTCGCGAGCATGCCACCCCGACACGGCGGGCGCAACGGCTGCCAACCGCGCCCACGGCACTCAACCCAGACCTGGCTTCATGTTCCCGGATGCAATGCCTTTAGCAAATCACCACATTTGGGTATTGCCCGACAGCCCCATTACCACTACCTTTGCATCGTGACAAGCCATCAAGGATGCAAGTAACAAAAGACCATATACGGAATGACATAATGCAGGCCTCGGCAAAGTTGTTCTTGGCCAAGGACTTCGCAGGGGTGAGCATGCGCGAGATAGCAGCTGCCGCACACACCGGAGTGGGCAACATCTACAACTACTTCCGCAGCAAGGATCATCTGTTCTGTAGCCTTGTCGCCCCGGTCGTCAGAGACCTCGAGACCATGCTCGAGGAGCACCATGGCAGTTGTGGCCGCGACATAATGGACATGTGCGACAAGAAATACCTCGACTGCATGGTCAGCCAGTACACCGAACTTATTTGCAACCACAGCCACCGCCTCGCCTTGCTGCTTTTTAAGTCGCAAGGCTCGTCGCTCGCCACATTCCGCGAACGCTTTACCGACAGGGCCACGTCACTGGTCAAGGCCTACTTCGCCGACATGAAGAACCGCCATCCCGGCATTTGTTCAGACGTGACCGACTTCTCGTTGCGCATCCACACCATCTGGATGTTCACTCTGTTTGAGGAAATCATCAGACAGAGAGTGGCGGCACAAGAACGCCGAAAGGCCATTACCGAATACCTGACCATAGAAATTGCTGGATGGAGAGAGCTCATGAAGATATGAGCTCTCTCCTTTTTTGTGAACAAAACCGCCGTACGTTCATTATTCAGCCTGACCGACCTACAGTATATAAACATAAACAACAAACAAAAATGAGAATGAAACTGATAAGCAGAATCTTGCAAAACACGCGCAAGCCCCACGGCTTCTGGGGCCGGATGATGCTGCGCGGAATGAACTGCGGCCACGCTAGAGTGGCCGAATGGGGCATGAGCATGCTGGAGTGGATGCCTCAGTGGGATGCGCTCGACATTGGCTGCGGAGGCGGGGCCAACATCAGCCGCATGCTGAAACTGTGCAGCCGGGGGCGCGTGTGTGGCGTCGACTTGTCGCCGGAGAGCGTGGCCTTCGCCCGGAAGAAAAACCGCCACGCCTTGGGCCGACGCTGCGCCATAGAGCAAGGCAGTGCCGACTTGCTGCCCTACGCCGACGCTTCGTTTGACATTGTGACAGCCTTCGAGACCATTTATTTCTGGCCAGACCTCAACGGGGCATTCCGACAGATAGACCGTGTGCTAAAAGACGGAGGCCTGTTCATGGTGTGCAACGAGGCAAGCAACCCCAACAACACTTTCTGGACCAACCGTATAGAAGGCATGACCGTACATTCGGCCGAAGAAATAGGCCACGTGCTGACAAACACCGGCTTCGATGACATAAGCATCAACTATGGCCGTGGCGAGGAGATATGCATCATCGCCCGCAAGCCACATGCCCGCGCCCAGGCCGAGAAGTCCCGTCGCCAAGGAGCAACAGCCGGTTATACGTCAGCCAAATAGGCTGCAGGTGCCGTGGCCGCCCATACTTAGCGCAAGCCGGAATCATCCGTTCGGCCGCACGGAACAGCCGGTATGGACGAGCATACAGGGCAAGGCGGCATTCCGACTTGCCGACGGCATTGTCATGACACGGCAGACAACATACTTTGTCGTAAACCAAACTACACCATAAATGAAGACATTAAACAAACTGACTCACTACATGGGCAACCGCAAAAAACTATTCCCGGTTGCCATCATCCTGTCGGCCGTGAGCGAGCTGGCAGGCATCGCGCCATACATACTGATATGGCTTATAATGCGCGAACTGCTTGCCGGTTCGCCGGTGCAAGCCAACGGCAACATCGCGGCATACGCCCTGTGGACAGGCATTGCCGCCGTGGGCAGCGTGGCGCTCTATTTCGCCTCGCTTGCATGTTCGCATCTCGTGGCCTTCCGCGTGGAGACCAACATCCGCAAGGAGTCCATGGCCAAGGTGGTGGCCATGCCCCTCGGCTTCTTCGACACCACAACGAGCGGCCGCATACGCAAGGTCATCGACGACAACGCCGGAGTGACCCACTCGTTTGTGGCCCACCAAATGCCCGACCTCGCCGGAACTGTGCTCGTGCCGGTGGCCTCAATAGCCCTGATCATGTTTTTCAACGCGCGGCTGGGCCTGGCTTGCCTCATCCCCGTGGCCATTGCCATGGCCATCATGGGCCACACCATGAACACGCGAGGGCGTGAGTTCATGGCCGCCTACATGAACCTGCTCGAAAAGATGAACACCGAAGCCGTTGAATATGTCAGGGGCATACCTGTGGTCAAGGTTTTTCAGCAGACGGTTTACTCTTTCAAAAACTTCTACAACGTAATAATGGAGTATAAGCATACGGCATCGCGCTACACCGGACTGTGGCAACTGCCCATGTCTCTCTACACCGTTGTCGTCAACAGTTTTGTCTTTGCCCTCATACCCGTGGCAATATTGCTCGCCACGGGCGGCGAGAGCCTGGCCGGAGTGATGCTCGACATGCTGCTGTTCATACTCATCACTCCCGTATTCTCACAGAGCATAATGCGCAGCATGTACATAGGGCAGGCCGTGGGCCAGGCAGCCGAAGCCATAGACCGGCTCGACAGCATGCTCGCTTTCAGGCCGCTTGCAGGCATGCAAGGCCGGCCGCACCACAAGCCGGCACGGCTGGCAA
>ENA-OPVK01001560-OPVK01001560.1-human-gut-metagenome-genome-assembly--contig:-NODE-1560-length-13491-cov-3.643570_pt1 | contig 13491 bp, 7 predicted proteins | sample MGYA00241495_ERZ501982 | MGnify/ENA primary metagenome ERZ501982 (study PRJEB25962, sample SAMEA2042002) | human gut metagenome | biome: human gut; feature: human-associated habitat; material: faeces...
CCAGCCGCTATTTCGTCAAGATCCTGGTGGTGCCCGCCCAGAGCAGCGGCGTCCGGCAGCACTGGTTCCATGCCTGCGACCTGGGGACCATGACGGGCTTCATGCTCATGCAGAATTTGCGCCGTCGCTGGCGGCAGCGCCTCAAGAGAGCCCTGGACCTCGTGCTTTGTCTGCCCGTGGTCGTGTTGTGTTCTGTGCCCGGCCTGCTGCTGTGCCTGCTGCAAAAACTCCTGAAACCGCGCGATGTAGTAATCCAGCCGTTCGCACTCCTGCTCGGCGCTCGTCCGCCCGAGGCCGGACATGCACTCCGCAAAGCAGGCCCGTTCCGCTTCAGAGAGTGCTTTGGGTGGGGCAAGTGCCTGCAGCGCCCGGGGCTTTGCAGGCGTTTCCAGCAGACCTTCCCGCTGGAGCTGTGCGTCCAGCTGCGTCAGGTCCGCCCGGCGGAACGCGATCTCCTGCCGGATGCGCTGCAAAAGCCGGATACTCCATTCCAGCGCACAGAGCCGCTCCCGCGTTCGCTGCTGAAATGCATCGCCGGTCAGCCAGCCGCACAGCGGCAAAAGCAGCGCGCCGAACACGCGGAGCATCATGGATCCACCACCCGCACTTCCTGTATCTGCCCTGGAGTATTTCGCCCCCGCAGCAGCACAAGGACCCGCAGCATCCCGTGCTGCTGTAAGTACCGCACCTGCGGCCGCCGGAAGGCATCTTCAGCCCCGGCGGCGTGGACGCTTGCCACGAAGTCCACCCCGCCGAAAAAGCCCTGCTCCAGCGCCTGCGTTTCTTCCAGTGAGCCCAGCTCGTCCAGCACGATCACCTGCGGGCCCAGCGTGCGCAGCGCCATCTGCACCGCAGTTGCTTTCGGGACACCTGCCAGCACATCCACAGCGGCCGGGCGCAGCATGTGCCCCGCCGGGAAAAGTTCTCCCCGCTCGTCCACGACGGCCGCAGCGCAGTGCAGCTGTTCCAGCGCAAAAACGATCTGGCGCAGCAGGGTCGTCTTGCCGCTGTCCGGTTCACCGACCACCAGCATCCCAACAAAATGCCCCTGCAGAAGCTGCCGGAGTTTCTCCGGGAGAACGGCCGAAACCACGCGTGCGATGCGGAAATTCAACGAGGTGATCTGCTGCAGAATAAGCTGCCCGTCCCGCTCCGTGAAGCGCCCCGCCACCCCCCCCCGGCACCCGCCGGGCGCGGTCAGAAAACCTTGCGCAAGCTCTGCCTGATGGGTGTGGACCGAGCCGCCGCACAGGGTGTGAAAGATCTCCTCCATTTGAATGGCCGTCAGCCGCAGCCCGCGCAATGCGGCCGGGCAGTCCGGCAGCGTTTCGGCTGCGCATTGCCGCCCCGCAAGGGTCAGAACGACGCCGCAGCCTGTCCGCAGCCGAAGTTCATGGATGCGTGCGGCCAGCGTCGGCGAGACATGCAGCAGCGGTTCGGCAAGCCAAGTGGGCAGCGCACGCACCGCCTGATAATACTCGTCCATTTTGGTTTCCCCTTTCCGCGAACACTTTGCTACGAGTATATGCGGACACGCCCTGCTTAGAACTGCCAACAAAAAACTCCCCGGCAGACCGTTCGTCCGCCGGGGAGTTTGCTTCGATTCAAATGCTATCAGGTGTTGTCGTCCCGGATCATATCCAGGAATTCCTGTTCGGTCAGCACCGGCACACCCAGTGCCTGTGCCTTGGTCAGTTTGGAACCGGCCGCCGTGCCTGCCACCACATAAGCCGTCTTTTTCGAGACCGAACCGCTGGCCTTGCCGCCGTTCTTCACGATCAGGGCTTCGGCCTCATTGCGGGAAAGGGTCTCCAGCGTGCCGGTGACCACCAGCGTTTTGCCCGCCAGTTTGTCGCCCTTGGGCTCGCCCTTCCACTGCATGTTCAGGCTTGCATCGGCCAGGCGGTGCACAAGGTCCGTCGTGCCTTCTTTTGCAAAGAACTCCACCACGCTCTGGGCCATCACGCCGCCAAAACCGTCGATCTCGCTGATCTGTTCGGCGGTCGCTTCCCGGATGGCCTGCAGCGTGCCGAAATGCTCTGCCAGCAGTGCAGCCGCCTTATCGCCGATGTTGCGGATGCCGAAGCCGAACAGCAGTTTATCCAGATTGTTCTGTTTGGACGCTTCGATGGCGTTCAGCAGATTATCTGCACTCTTTTCCTTGAATTTGTCCAGCGTCAGCAGTTGCTCCCGGGTCAGGGTGTAGATATCCGCCGCCGAGTGCACCATGCCCTTTTCCACCAGCTGCGTTGCCACAGCAGTGCCGAGGCCGTCGATGTCCATCGCGTCGCGGGAAGCAAAATGAATGATGTTGCGCAGGGATTGCGCCGGGCACTCCGGGTTGACACAGCGCAGGGCGGCCTCATCTTCCAGATGGACCACCGGTGCCCCGCAGGAGGGGCAGACCTTCGGCATCTCGTAGGGTTCGGCATCCTCTGCATGATGGGTCACGCCGATGACCTCCGGGATGATGTCCCCGGCCTTCCGCACCTGGATGGTGTCGCCGATGCGCAGCCCGAACTGCCGGATAAAATCTTCGTTGTGCAGCGTTGCGCGGGCGACCGTCGTGCCCGCAAGAAAAACAGGATCGAAACAGGCAGTGGGGGTCAGCACGCCGGTGCGGCCCACCGCCACTTCAATGCCGCGCAGAGTGGTCTCCTTGACTTCCGGCGGGTATTTGAACGCGATGGCCCAGCGCGGAAATTTGTTGGTGGAGCCCATGAGGTCGCGCTGCGCGAAGTCGTTCACCTTGATGACAGCACCGTCCATGTCGAAATCCAGCTTTGCACGGTTCTGGCCGATCTGTTCGATCTCGGCAATGGCGGCTTCGATGTCGTGCACCACATGGTAGCGCGGCGAGACCGGCAGCCCCAGGCTCTTGAGGTAATCCAGGCTTTCGGAGTGCTTCGTCAGCGTTTTGCCGCGGATCTGCTGCACATTGAACACAAAGATGGAGAGCCCACGCTTGCCGGTGATCTTGGCGTCCTTCTGGCGCAGGGAACCAGCCGCAGCGTTGCGCGGGTTCTTGAACGGGGCTGCGCCCTGCAGCTCCTGCTCGGCACACAGCTTTTGGAATGCCTCGTGGGGCATATACACTTCACCGCGCACTTCCAGAAATTCCGGCGCGTCTTTCAGCTTTTTGGGGATGCTGCGGATGGCGCGGACGTTGGCGGTCACGTCCTCGCCCACCACGCCGTCGCCGCGGGTGGATGCCCGGACAAGTTCACCATTTTCGTATTCCAGGCTGCAGGAAAGACCATCAATTTTGATCTCCACCACATACTCCGGTTCTACCCCGGCTTCCCGCACGCGGCGGTCAAAGTCCCGCAGTTCGTCAAACGAAAAGGCGTCCAGAAGGCTTTCCATTTTGACCGCGTGAGTCACCTTGGGCAGTTTGCTGCTGGCCGTGCCGCCGACCTTCTGGGTGGGCGACGAGGCCGTGACCAGCTGCGGGAACTGCGCCTCCAGCGCTTTCAGTTCCCGGGTCAGGGCATCGTACTCAAAATCTTCCAGCTCCGGCGCATCCTGATCGTAATACAGCCGATTGTTCTTTTCAATGACCGCGCGCAGTTCTTCCACGCGCTTTGCTGCCTGTTCCAGTTCCAAATTCTCCACGCTCCCGCTCTCCATTTTCCGCTGCCGCGTTGGCACTGCAAACTGCAAATGCGGCACGAAATCCATTTTAATTAGTATACCACATTGCGGCGCATTCCGCAAAGGAGTACGCTTTGTATAAATCAAATTTTCTGCTGGTTTGAAATCGTTTTCATTTGTGTGCTTCAGTTGATTTTAAATCAATCCACAAAGATACTCTTTGTTTATACATCATAATTATTGTCGCACCATCGTTCTTATTTTACCATTCTCTGCTTGTGCTTTTCAGTAATTCCGTTTGACAAAGATGCTGTTTCTACGCAAACGGCAGCGTTCTTTCCTTCTGCTGCCGCAGCAGAAAAAGGCACAAAAAATCGCCCTTCCGGTTCCCCGAAAGAGCGATTCAAACATTTTATGAAGTTGTTTTACGTGATCAGATACTGATGGTGTTGCACACACTTCCCCACCTCAAAAATCCATCGTATCACCGAATCTTTTTCAAAGGAATGCTCGCTCCAGCACTCTTTCTGCCCAATCCAGCCGCGCTCAATCGAGTCTAGTTGCTTTGTGGATTTGAAATCACCTTATAATATCACAAAACTCCCAAAAATAAAAGCCCCTGTAACTTTCGCTCACAGCTCCCACTCAGAGCCATAAACGATCGTTGCAGGGGCTTTCTTCATCTTACCGGTCACTCCATTTTGAATTTCTCAAGACATATCCTGTCTTCGGTGAGTGCCAGATGAAACTTTTTCAGGCGTCGCAAAAGAATCATTCAGCTTGGACTCGTGTGGATTGACTCCTTCTCCTGCTTCGCCCAAATATCAATTACTTGCCATTGATGCTTCTCAGCCGTGCATATTCTGCATCAGCCGCGATGGCCTCCTTGGTGAAGGAGTTGTTCTTCCACCACGACACCAGTGCTGCGGCCACGGTCAGAGAGGTTGTCACCAGCTGATTGAGGGTCTCGCTCTCGATGGGCAGCGGGCTCTTGCCAAAGGCGCACAGCACCTGATTCAGCAGAGCCAGCAGCAGACATGCGGTACGGGCGATGGTGCCCGCAGAAATCTTGAAGTTCATATGTTGCTCCTTTCGTGTTCATGTTCGTGTGTTTCGATGTCGGTCATTCTGTGGTTCAGCACCTGAATGTCCCTCTGGATGACCGGGATCTTTTCCGCAAATCCGTTGTGCTTGCGGACTTCCCGGGTCAGCTCCTCAATTTTGTACTCCATCACGGCATTGGACCGCGAGTTCGCGATCAGCACGCCGATCAGGGTCACAACGCCGCTGAGGATGGCGGCAATGACGGTCTCCATCGGCGCTCACCCCTTCCACCGGCTTTTCTCTTTGCGCACGTCCACATGCACCCAGCCGTTGGCTCTGCCGAGGCCGGGCGGGTAGGTGCCGCAGCCGCCGGCATTGCCCAGCAGCTTGTCCGCATAAGCATACACGTTCTCTACGCTGATGCCCTGCACCTGGATGTCCGCCGCCTTGCCGTAGCAGTGCTGGCTGTAGGTCGCCCCGCCAACGGCCTTGTTGTGGCTTGCCGTGCGGAATGCGCTCGTGATGGTCACTGGCTTCGCGAAGTGCACCCGGATCTTCTCCAGAATATCAACGAGGTCCGTGTCGATGAACACCGGGTCCGACCCGTCCCGACAATAAAACTCCCGGACCTTGAAGTGTTCCGAGAGCTTCTGGTTGCCATTTTTCAAAATGGAGTAAGCCTCAATGCCCAAAATATCACCTTTCCTTTCAAACTCTGAACGAGCCGTTCACCCGTTTCAGTGCCATGGATGCTGCCAGCGGTTCCAGCCGAAGTGCCGCCGTCTCCGCCTTCGGGACAGCGTTTGCTGTGACGCAAATATCATTGCTGACCGCATCCATTTTGATTTGCGCCAAAAGCTTGTCCTCGTCCATGGTAACGTAAGTGCTCGTACAGTCTTCACCGCCCATGGTCAGGCTCACTTCCAGCGTCGTGTTTTCCTTGTCCTTCACCGCGAGGATGTTCTGGTAGCTTCCGCCGTCCACGACAGAGTCCACCGGGTTCGTCTCGGTCACGCCCGTACTCAGCAACCGGTGAATGGCGTGGGTCTCGAAGGCTCCCACTTCCACCGTGCACTCTGCCTTCACCCCGCCGCACTCAGCCGTGATGACTGCAGTGCCTTTCTTCAGGCCCTTTACGGTCCCGTTTTTCGTGATCTCCACGATTCCTTTCGGAGCGGCGGTCACCGTCACCTTGCGGAAGAAGGTGTTCGTCGGCCCCACGCCCACAAGAAGCTGGAACTCCATCCCCTTCGTCAGCTGAAGCGTCTCCACGTTCATCACAACGGCCCCTACGTTCAGGGTCTTCATGGTCGGGTGCAGGTTGTACTCCAGTGTGATGGTCGAATGCCCCTTGGCGCTCTTGTACTGGTTCACCCAGATAAGGCCTTCGTAGTAGTGGGCCGGGTTGTCTTCCAGCGCCATGCGCACCCGCTGGCCTTTCAGCGTCTCGCAGATGGTGGTGTAGGCGGTCTCCCAGTCCCAGCCCGGAATATCATTCTCGAGGTAGAACTCGATCTTTCCGGTGCGGTTGTCGAAGGTCGGCTTGCCCGAAACGCTCTGGCTGTAGTCCAGGTTTCCGTCCCGGCCTGGCACGGTCACGAAATTTGTGCGCTCGATGGGCGGGCTGATGACCGGCCGCGAGGATGGGATGAGAAACCAGTCGTCCCAGGTGTTGATGTAGTCCTCGCCTACATTGATAATAAGAGAATGGTACATCCTTAACCTCCGCTGCTCATGTACCGGATCGTGGACTGAATGGCCTTCCACGCCTTGCCTGCCGTGCCAAAGGTCGAAGCCTGCAGGGTGGTCAGATTGGTCGTGTCGCCGAACGTGAATTCTTTTTCCTCCGGCGCATCCAGCGGGATGACCTCTTTCGTGCAGAGGATCCAGTTCTTCAGTCCGTGCACTTCGCTGATGCACCGCACATTCTTGAGGAATCCCAGCCGGTCCACGTCCACGCCGGTATCTGCAAGATCCGCCGCGTTGATGGCGATGCTGCCGGTGAACTGATCCGGGTTATATTTTTTCAGTTCCTCCAGACCTTTTGCCCGCAGGGATTCCGGGCTCGACTTCGTGCCGTCCACCGTCATCATGCGCTGGCACAGGCCGTACAGTTCAATGGATTTGTCGTTTCGCACCTCCACCTTGATGGGACTCGTGCTCGAGAAGATCCACCAGCCGCTGGTCGCATAGCCCATCACGATGATGGAGTTCACGATGGTGTTCGACTTCAGATAGTACGAAAGGTCCAGCAGGTTCACGCCGAACTGGATCACCTGCTCCGATTCGTCCGTGACTTCCGCCAGATAGTCGAGATACCGCCGGTAGACCTTCTTTCCGTCTTCCATTTTAACGGTTTTCCGCACCCGCAGAAATCCCCCGTAGTTTCCCACAAGGTTCGAGTCCAAAACGCTCCAGCAGTCGCTGATGGCCTTTGTTTCGGTGGTGTCCTTGTCTGCGTCCGGCTTTACCACGGTTACAGAACCCAAATTGAAGGTTTTTCCTTCGATGGCGAAGTTCGTTCCGTAGTCTCCGTCCGGCGTTACGGCAAGGCGTACCAGTTCTTCGGTGGCATAGGCCCGGTTCTCGATAATGCAGTCCCGGTCCTGCAAATATCCAAGTTCCCCCTCACAGGTCACTTCGATATCCAGATCAAAGTTCTTGTTCAGCTCGGTCACATACCCCATGAAGATCTCCACGCCGTCTTCCTCCACTGAGATCACGGTGGTCTTCAGGGCCAGCTTGTCGTAATAGGGGTTTATCGCCGGGACGGTGAAGACAAAGGAACCGAAGCTGTTCTTTTCCAGTGTCAGTTCCGGCTCCAGAACGATCGGCAGCGCCTCGTCGGAAGCATCGTGCAGGGCGTGCCGTTCGGTCCAATAGTAGCCGGTTCTGTCAGCATTGCCCGCGATCTTCCCAATGTACACCGCATAGCCCTGCTTGTAGGTCATGCGGAACAGGTAGTGCTTTTCTGCGGTCGCTGCGCCGTCGGTCACCCGCACGGTCAGCTTGTGGTCCACGCCGTACTCGCCCAGCGGCAGCAGTGCGCTCCCGACCCACACCGTGTTGTTGGTCTCCCCGTCCACGGGCGTGTAGGTCCGCAGTACCGTCTTGCCGTCCAGCAGTTCGGTCACGGTCATCTCGTCGCCGTCCTCGTCGTGTACGCTGTATGCCACCCGGAAGTCGTTGTGCTTCGTGTGCACCTGCTCGGTGTCAAAGTAGTAGCTGCTGATCTCCGGGATGTGGTTTCCCCGCAGGATGCCGTCCTCGCCGACGCCAGCCGTGTCGTACAGTACGATGCAGGGCAGGACATATGCCGCCTCGTGTCCGTGATTTTTGCTGCTGGTATCGTAGAGACGGTTGTTGCGGATCGTCGCGATGTAGACCGCGCCGTACTTGTCACCGTCCTGCACATACGTGTTGCTGTCGGGGTCCAGCTTCGTGTCGTAGTCATCGGTCGTTGAGCGCAGCAGCAGGGATACGTTGTTTCCAACGCTGCTCACCAGTGCATTCACGACCGTGGGACTGAGCAGGTCGCCGTCCGAATAGGACCACGACGCCAGATCACCTCGCGAGAGGATGAAAAAGCGGTGCGATCTTGTCGAAGTCACCGTACTTCCGTTCGGCGAATACTTGATCCGCACCGGCTTGCAGGCCGCAAGGGTCAGCGCATCGAATACACCCTGGTAGTAGTTTTCCAGCACATCCGGGATCTTCGAGTCCGTGTCGTACTTCGCATATTCGGGCAGCTCGTAACTGCTGCTGTTGGAGTTTTCCCACTCGTAGGAGCCCAGCACCCCCGCCCGGATCAGCATCGTGTGTCCGCCGCCGTTCACATCGGCCTGGTAGTTGTGCTTCGCTACGATGTAGTTCACTTTGCTGCCGTGTTCCAGCACCGGCACGAGGGTCCCTTCGGCAAGGTCCCCAAGGCTTGTCTTCATGTCGCATCACCTCACCTTCGCCGCCACGCGTTTACCCATCTCGCTGTCGATGTAGCCGATGGTCTTGCGCCCGTTGATGTTCACGCTCATGCCCTTGATGCTCTGGGCCACGCCGTCCATGTGGGCCCCCAGAGCGCTGATGGCACTCAGCGTCTCGTTGTTGGCGCTGGCTTTCAGTCCATTTTGAATTTCAGCCTGCGCCTCGATCTGGGCGGCCATCTTCCGGCTCACATCGTCGTCCAGAGTCATGGCTTTCGTGGTGGCTTCAAAGGCTCCGGTAGCCTCGTCCGCGCTCTCGATCACGTTCGAAAGGTCCACCACCGGCGTGATCTGGGGCGTGTACTCGTAGTCATCCCCCATGACCCGGTCGATGGTCGAAAGGGCTCCCTGCGCAATGTCCACAGCGTTCTCGGTCATGTCGGTCACGGCGTCGTCCACATCGTCAAAGCCGTCTTCCACGCCGTCTGCAAAGTCCTTGTTCAGGTCCTTGCCCACGTCGTAGATGCCGCTGCCCTGGCTCTGCTTTTTCTTGTTGGCGTACCATGCAATGCCGCCGATGACCGCCGCAATAGCTCCCACGATGAGGAATACCCACCAGAATTCGGAGAGGAAGCTCATCAGCACACCGCCCACGTTGCTCAGTACGGTGCCAATGCTGCCAAGCGTTTCGACCACGCCGCCGCTTCCCTGCGCCATCTTGCCGATCTCGCCCATGGCCTGTCCGATCACTGCGGTCAGCTGGCCCGAGCCATTTTGAATTCCGGGCAGGATGTCTTCGGCAAACAGCTTTGCCACCCATTCCCGGGCCTTTGCCCCTGCCTCACTGAAGGCAAGGTCCATGCCGAATGCAAAGGCAGACGCCACCGCTCCACCCCAGTCGCCCTGCAAGGCGCTGGAGATGGCCGAGATGAATTCGGTCTCCATCTGGATGCCTTCGTCGCTGGACATCCAGCCAAATGCGTCACTGAAGGTCTGCTTCATGCCTTCCGACATGCCTGCGGATACCTTCGTCATCACGGTCTGGAACGCCTTGCTCACTTCGCCCCAGTGGTCCTGGATCGAGTTGGCAAAGATCAGCATGGCCCGCTTGCCCGTGTCTTCCATGTTCAGCGCATCGGCCAGGTTGGACGCGAACCCGATGAACGAGCTTTTCGAGGAGAGGATTTCCGACTGCTTGCTGTCATAGGTGGCTGTTCCCGGGGTCAGCTTCGCCAGTTCTGCCTGCAGCTTGTTCGTCTGCTGCATCTGGTAGTTCAGGTTCTTCAGGGCGGTCACGGTGGAAAGGATGGCGCTGGTCGTTCCCTGGAAGCGTGCTTTCCGGGCTTCCTCGCTGTCCTTGCCGTACTGCTCCACCGCCTGCTCATAGGCGCTTTCCCGTTCGCTCAGGCTGCCGTCGTCGTAGGCCGTCGAAAGGATGTCCATCCGGGTCTGCATCCGGCTCTGTGCACTCGAGATCGCGTCGATCTGCGCTTCGATCAGCGCCAGTTCCTGGTTCGCAATGTCCGCCTGCAGCTTGGCCGCTTCGGTCTGGGCGTCCAGCAGGTCGTTGTAGGCTTCCAGCGTCCGCAGGTCCTGTTCGCCGTACTGCGCCTTGAGGGTGTCGTACTGCTCCTGGGCGTTGGCAAGCTTCTTCTGCTTGACCTCAAGTTCGGCCGTCATGTACTCGGTTTCCCGGTTCAGCTTGTCGGTCTTCGTGGCGGTCTTGTCGTTCTCCGCCGTCCACAGGCTGTACTCTTTCTCCAGTGTGCTCAGGTTCGTGTCGTAGCGTTTCGCCACATCTTCGAACAGGTTCGTATACTGTTCGGCCTTCAGCTTCGCAAGGCTCGTTTTCTCGCTCAGCAGGTCCGCATACGCCTGTCGGGTTTCGGTCTTGTCCTTGCCCCATTTTGAATAAAGCTCGTCGTACTTTGCCTGTGCAATGGCCACCCGGTCGGTCTGGTTCGCGATCTCCGCCGCAGCATTCTCGGTCTTCTTCGCCAGCAGCGTGTCGGCGTCAGCCGAATACTGGTTCTCGGTCTGCCACAGCTCGTATTCGCTGTCCATGGCTTCCCGCAGGGCCTTGTTGGCCTCCAGCCGGGTCTTGTACTTCTCGGTGATCTGCTGAGCGAGGGTCTTCTTGGTTTTGCTGGTAGAGCTTTTCGTGGTTGTTCCGGTCCCGCCGGAGCTGCCGGAATTGTTGTCTTCCTGTGCTGCTTCGATCAGGTCGTCCGTGGTCAGGCCCGATCCGCTCAGCAGGGCATCGACGGGGCTCCCGCCGCCCAGCAGGTTGCCCACCAGCGTCGAGGGGTCTGTCGGTGTGACCTGCTCCAGCGCATTCTTCGCCCCGTTCAGGGCGCTCGACATCGCGCTCTGCACTTTGCCGCCAAGGTTCGGGAACAGCTCGTCGATTTTCGAGCAGATGGAATCCCACAGCGACTGGACGATGTTCCCGCCTGCTTCTTCCGCCGTCACCTCGCCTGCGGAAAGTCCGTTTTCGAGCGTTTCGGTCGTTTTGTCCGCCACATCGCCTTCTTTGGCGGCCACCTGTGTCGCCACGGCACTCAGCTTATCCACATTTCCGGCTGCAGTCTGCGTTGCTGTGTTCATGGCTGCAGCGGTCTGTCCCATTGCATCTGCCGCATTTCCGGCTGCGGTCGCCGTGCTGTCGGCAGCATCTGCATTCCCCAGCATGGCCCGCGCCGCGTCTTCCGTCAGATAGACGACCCGTCCGTATTCGTCTGTTACGGCGATCAGGGCACCCGTCTCATTGTTTGCCGCATTGGTTGCGGTCGCGGTAGCCGCAGCGGCTTTTCCGACTTCCCCGGCATTTTCATGCATTGCCTGTGCTGAAAGCTGTGTTGCTGTTACGTTTGCATTGGCGGCATCTGCGCTTTGATTTTGCGCCTGTGCCGTCTCCGATGCAGCTTTGCCCAGACCGAAAAGTCCGGCAAACTCTCTTGTCGGCGTTCCCTCATCGCCCAGCAGAATATCCGCCCAGTTCCGCCCCTTGTTCAATACCGAGTCAGGGCTCCAGATAAGTTCCGTTGCCTTCCTGCTCAGCCATTCGCCGGGGTTCAGCATTGCAAAAGCTTTCTCCAGGGCGCTCATCAGCTTATCAAGGATGATCGAGGCAAAATTCGCTGTGTCTTCGTCCGTGATGATCTCCCCGTTGGCAAACGCATCGGAGAACCACTGCTTCAGATTGCCCCAAAGGTCTGCCAGTGCATCTTTGATACCGGCGTGTTCGCCGTCACCCTCCCACAGAAGGTTGATGCACCCAATGAGCGTGTAGTACAAAATATCAAACAATGCCACCAGCGTCGCGATGATGTACGGTGCGCCCTCGATAATGACCTCCGAGATCACACGGAGGATCGTCAGAAGTGCCTCTTTGATATCGGGTGCGGCGGTTACGATTGCTTCGCAGATCGGCCCTGCGAACTCGCTCAGGATCGCCAGGATGCCCGCCGCGATGGAGAATTTGATAAGTCCTCCCGCGAAGGTGCTGAACGCCTTTGCCAACACCACCAATGCACTGGCCAGCGTCAAAAGTCCGGCTCCGATCGCGGGGAACTGCCCGATCAGATAGCTGCTTCCAAGCACGGCCGCCATAATGCCCACCATGGCGATCACGCCGGACAACGCCTGCTGCCAGTTCAGGCTCGCAAGCCCTTTCAGTGCCGGGGTCAGCAAAAGCAGCGCCGTCGCCATGCCCACGCACGCCAACGCAATGGTCCCCAGCTTCACTGAGCTGTCCGGCAAAAGATACGTCATTCCAACGAGGATCAGCAATGCTGTGCCGAGCAATCCCAGGTTCACACAGACGCTTTCAAACGGCACATTGGCCAGCATCTGCAACGCAGCCGCTATCTCGATCAGTGCGGCCCCCATGGCCAGCATTGCCGTTGCAGCTGCTGCGTTTTCCATCGAATTTTTGCCCAGCAGATACATTGCTCCTGCCAGTTCCGCAAGCCCGACACTCATAACCACAAAGCCGTTGCCGCCGTCCGATTTTACTGCTTTCCCCATCAGTGCAGCCGCTGCGGCCATCACGGTCAATGCCGCACTTGCCGTCAGCATCGCGCTTGCCGCCTTCTTCATCCGCGTGGGGTTGAGCTTCAGTCCGGACAGCACGCCCAGCGCGACCGCAACTTCAGCGATCATGACAGCAGCACCGATAAGCCCTGTCTTCAGGCTGTCGCCAAGGCTTGCAAAAATCGCCACAGCCCCCGCCGCCATCAGCAGAGCACTTCCCATCGCGTTGATGGCGATCAGCATTCCGCCCAGCTTCACGAGATACTTGATGATCTTGTCGATCGTGTTCTCTTTTGCGCTTCCCGAAAGCTTCTGCGCAAAGCCGGATGCAACCATCAGCACGCTCATGGCGATGGCCACGCCGTTGATGGCTTTTACTGCCCCGTCAATGTCACGGCCGCTTTCTTCTGCCTTTGCCAGCGGGATCAGTGCCAGCGCGATCATATCCACGGCAGCTGCTGCGGCCACGAATCCGCTTGCTCCCGTTACGCCCCCGAGCTGCTTATTGAACAAGGCCATCAGCCCGGTCATACCCGCCAGCACTGCGGCGATGTGTCCGACTGCGTCAATGCTGTTTTCGAGCCGCCGCGCATCCATCTTTCCAAGTTTGGATACTGCACTTGTCAGCACCGCCATTCCAATGCTGATTGCGGTGACGGTTCCGAGCAGCTTTGCTGTATCCAGTCCGGTCAGGTCTGCTTTTCCCAGCACGCGCAGAGCCACCACCATACCGAACAATGTCGTCAGAACGCTTACAAGTGCCTGCACGGCCATTACCGGGTTGTCGATTCTGCTCAGCAAATACATACTTGCGCTGATAATGCCGACTGCCGTCGCAATGCCTTTCGCCGTAGAGACAAAATTGTTCGGTGGTAATCGGTGCGGTAAGCACAGTTGC
>ENA-OPVK01001571-OPVK01001571.1-human-gut-metagenome-genome-assembly--contig:-NODE-1571-length-13398-cov-2.323391_pt1 | contig 13398 bp, 9 predicted proteins | sample MGYA00241495_ERZ501982 | MGnify/ENA primary metagenome ERZ501982 (study PRJEB25962, sample SAMEA2042002) | human gut metagenome | biome: human gut; feature: human-associated habitat; material: faeces...
ATCCTCCTTCTAGTCCAATAATTCTAACTCACCAATATATGGCAGATTGCGGTATTTCTGAGCGTAATCCAATCCAAATCCCACTACAAAATAATCCTCAATCTCAAATCCTAAATAATCAATGGAAACCGGTGTCACACGACGGCTTGGCTTATCCAGCAGGCTGCACAAACGCAGGCTGGCCGGATCCCTTTTCTTCAATATATTACTCAAAAGAGCCAATGTGCGTCCGGAATCCACAATATCTTCCACAACGATCACGTTCTCTCCTTCAATCGACTGTTCAAGATCCTTCTTGATATTTACGACACCGGAAGAATGGGTCTGTGCTCCATAACTGGATGCTGATATAAAATCGATCGTCATTGGCAGCGCAATCCGCTTTGCAAGTTCTGTTGTGAAAAAGATAGATCCTTTCAGGATACAGACCAGATAAACCGACTCGCCTTTGAAACGTTCCGTGATCTGTGCACCGATCTCTGCAATCCGCTGATTTAACTGTTCCTCGGTCAGATATACCGATATCTCATGTTTCTTACTGTAATCCATCCTCTTATCCTCCTTCAATGGCTGCTATTACTGGCAGTGATCTCCAGCACCCATCGGGTTGCATCGGAAATCCCTGTGCCATATGCCATACGCCCTCCGACAATCCAGAAGATTTCATCCTCCCCGGCCAGAAGCAGCTGCTCATCTCTATGCGATGCCGGAATCTTTTCATTGACGAAATAATCCTCCAGCTTCTTGTGATGTCCTGCCGCATCCAGCACAAAATAGTCTCCTTTTCGGCGGTTACGTATAGCTAAACTATCTTTTATCTTATCATAATCAAACCATTTCGTATACATTTTTCGTGGAATTTTATCGGTATTCCCATCATACAAAAACTTTTTAAACGAAAATTTCCATTCACCGGCCAGCAGATTTTCCGGCAGCCGGTCCGTATCTATCGGCAGACAGATCTTTTCCGTTTCCTTTCTTTTTCCCATGATTTCGATCACATTGTAAACTCTTGTGGCGGTCAGCCCATAGGGCAGTTTTACATATCTTCCGGTCTGTTTTTCCAGAAGGTCCGCCACTGCCTGCAAATGTGCCGCCGTAATATCTTTGCATGCCCCGGCAGCTTTCCAGACAGCTTTGCGGATCAGCCGCATCCGGACAGCCTGCGAAAGCTCTGCCAGCCCGTCCGTATCCAGTTTCACATTTTTCCTCTCCCCGGAAATAAATTTTTTCTCCAGGGAAACCGTCTCTTCTTCCAGATAATCTCTTACCTGCTGCAGCTGTTCCATCGCCGTCTGCATATGCTGTACCGCCTGCGGATTCATCTGTATCAGTTCCGGAAGCACCCTCTTTCGCATCCGGTTTCTGCTGTAGGACTCGTTGGCATTGGTACTGTCCATACAATATCCCTGCCCCCGCTCCTCCAGAAATTGTTCGATCTGTTCCCTGCTGCACTGCAAAAAGGGACGGATATAGATTTCCCCGTTTGTTCCTGTCCGCTGTGGACGCATCCCGCACAGTCCATCCAGTCCGCTTCCCCGGATCAGCTGAAACAGCATGGTCTCCGCATTGTCTTCCATATGATGCGCCAGTGCGATCCGGACGTTTCTGTCCTGCCCGGCTGCATCCGCAAACACCTGATATCGCAGAATTCGTGCCGCCTCTTCTTCTCCCAGATGATGTATTTTGGCATAACGTGGAACATCAACATTCCGGATATGACAGACAATCCCCCGTTGTTTACAGAGCTGTTCCACAAACACCGCATCATTTTTACTCTCTTCTCCACGAATTCCATGCTCCACGTGGATAACCTCAAGTGAAAAATTCATTTTCGTGGAAAGTTCATACAGAATCAGGCACAGACAGACAGAGTCCGCACCGCCGGACACTCCAACGAGTACCCTGCCTCCCCCCGGCACCATATTCCACTTTCTCATAAATTTTTCTACCTGTACGATCATTATTTCTCCCAGATTCCGCTTACCACTATTGTCATATCATCCGGTGCATGTCCTCCTGTAAAAAGCATCACATGTTCCATCAGCTTTTCAGCAAAAGTACCTGCGTTCTCTGTTTTTATCTCTTTTATCATTTCCGCGAGCTTTTCTTCCGGATTTTTCACATGTAGATATTCTAACACACCATCCGTAACCATGACAAGGAAATCCCCATGTGTGAGCTTTCTGTGGATGACATCCCCGGTACAGGACGCATCGACTCCCGCCGGAAGTGTGGATGCCCGCAGGCACTCCACCCGGTCTTTATGTTTCAGAAAAGATGCTGCTGCACCGATTTTGGTAATCGTCATCTGCCCACTGTACAGATCCAGATCCATGAAATCCAGTGTAGAGTAAGACTCACGATCTCCCTGCAGAACCATTGCCGAATTCATCATGCGGATAGCCGTCTCCTGAGGAAATCCTGCTTCCATAAATTTCTGCATCAGTTCTACCACCATATCGCTTTCCCGGAATGCAGACGGTCCGCTTCCCATACCATCGGAGACACATACATGATAATGCCCATTTTCCATCGAAAACAGAGAAAAGTTATCTCCACTGACACTCGATCCCTCTTCTTTTTCCGAGGCAACCCCGGATAATGCATAAAAGCAGGTATCTTCATACGCTGTAATCATAACCGGTTCCTGTGTCAGTATGGATCTGGTATCCTCTTTCAGCCGGACCGCCATGCCTGAAGCACGCTCGAGCGCTTTTCGATAATTTTTAACAGGAATTCCGCCTCCCCACTTACTTGCCACCAAAGCGGTCACCATGCGCCGCTTTTCTTTGTCCTCATAAACATGTATCTGTTTTACATCCAGTCCCCGTTCCCTTGTCTCAAACGCAATTTTTGCCAGCAGAACACGCTCTGTCCGGTCCATACACCGGATTCCCTGATCCCAGTCCTGCAAAGCATCCGCCATCGCATCCAGCTGATCCGCGATTACCTTGCGGTTCTCCTGCAGGCGGTGATACCATGCCTCATTGAGTTCCATACGGGAAAAAGCCCAGATTGCCTCTTCCACCATCCCGGAATAACGCGGACACTCTTCCATAAAATTCTGACTTAAAATTTCTTCTTTGGTACTGTGTTGTGCAACTGCCTGCAGCATCCGGCGGATTTTTATCCAGAAATCCGGTTTCTGCTGCTCTAAACACACGACACATCCATCGCAGTCCGCACACAGCTTTCCGGTAATCTCCTGGGCAAGAATATCCAGATGATCCTGCTGTTTTGGCATTTGCCTGCCGTCCATCGCGGCAAATGCCACGGAAAGCTCGTCAACTGCCTCTGCAAATGCATGAATCCGCCCCTGAGGGTCCATTCCAACCATCGTTTCCACGCCTTCCTCTTCCACCCGGTTCTTATGTCTCTCCCGGAAAATCTGACTGCCCATTCCGATTCCATAATGGAACAATACTGCCAGTGCAAACACGATCACACCTTCGCTGATGCCAAGGATCAATGCCTTTTTCTCCATATTCAGAATCAGAAGTCCCGATGTATTCATCGCGATCGTTGTAATTCCCGCAATCATTCCTGCCGTCCATCCGCTGCAGCGCCTGTTTGCCCATATATAAAACCGGATTGCGATTCCCAGTACAAAAAGAATAAACAGATATTTTACAATCGCAGCCACCGGCATGCACCAGCCCATTCCCACAACCAGTCCTATGTATAGCAGAAAATTTCTCTTTTTATCCAGACAGCATGCCGTGTAAAATGCCGGCACCACCGGATAATATCCCATGATACATAACATACTTGCCGCCAGCCCGAATACTGCATAGATCATTTTTCCGATCAGCGATCCTATCCCCATTGTTTTCCATTGTCCTGTACGCATGATACACCTCCAAAAAATTGTTTTCGAGGGACAAGTATACACAGACAATGACGCATATTCTGTCAGATTTTCTGTGGTTTTCAAAAAAGTTTTCGCTCAAATCTTCCATCAATGCATTAAAGAAAAAGAAGAACCTGTTCAAACAGATTCTTCTTTTCTACTTCTTTTCCTTGAAGATGATTTCATTCTTATAAGTCAGTCCAAGCTTGCTTTTTGCCACATCTTCAATATATTGTGAGGATTTCATATACGTCTCAAGGTCATCTATCTCCGTAGATCTCTCGGTTTCTTCCTCATACTGCTGTTGTAATTCTTTTTCTTTTGCCGCATATTCCGCATCTTTTGAACGTATCCTGCAGATCTGAACCGTCATGACAACCAAAAATGCAAGCACAATGATCATGATTCCTGCAGTACCGCTTCCACGGCGACGCTTTTTAGTTTTTCTCATGTTCTTTCTCCGATTCTTCAGGCTTCTTTCTTTTACGAAGCTTATTTAACTTTATTGTAGTCATTTCCCGGAACTTTTTCAACCTCTTTTTCAGATAATGAATCTTTTCCGTCAGATACCGCATAACAAACCGACTGCAGAAACTGTAATAAATCCACGCTCCCAGAAGACTTCCCAGGAGTACATAGCCCCGGATTTTTCCATTATTTACCTGACATAGATGCAGAAAAAAACAAAGCGAAATGACCATCCAGTATACCAGATCCTCTAAGGAAATCATAAAGATCCCATGCGGAAAAATTCTACGAACTACACGGATTCCGTCATATGCCGCAAATGCTATCATCCCAAACAGAAAAAAATGTACAAAAATCCTGCCCTCTTCCACTTAACCGAACCACTTTCCAAAGACACCCCGGCCAGGTGTTCCGGAATATTGAAGCATATCCACGGTTCCATCAATTTCCACTTCTTTTTTCTGCAGGTCCAGCCGGTTTACGTGAAGTTCTTTTCCCTTAATCGTCAACCGTCCGAGTTCTGTGTCAAGGATAATCTCATTTGCATCAAAATTTACAACATCCGTTACACCGGTAAAACTTCCGCTTTTCCGGTTCTGCAGGATCAGCTTATGCTGCCCTGTGCTGTTTGACTGTCCTCTTTCTTCCATACAAGCGCCCTCCTGTTAAAGAGTATGCGCCACACTTCTAGGATATGTATTCAAACAGATCTTTCGCCTGTTCTTTTTTGGTCGTATCCTGAATATCCGTAACACGCACTTTTACGGATTTCTGTCCAAACAGAATTTCTATTTCGTCTCCGACTTTTACATTGGTGGATGCCTTGGCAGGTTTTCCGTTTACCATAACACGTCCTGCATCACAGGCTTCATTGGCGACCGTTCTTCGCTTGATCAGGCGTGATACTTTTAAAAATTTATCTAATCTCATATTATTTCTCCTTATAACAGAAAAGAGAGCGTCCAATGACGCTCTCCCACATATTCCACCAGAATTAGTTCAGGGAATCCTTTAAAGCCTTACCTGCTTTAAACTTCGGTGCCTTAGAAGCTGGGATTGTGATTTCCTGCTTTGTCTGTGGGTTTCTTCCAACTCTTGCTGCTCTCTCAGAAACCTCGAAAGTACCGAATCCAACTAACTGGATCTTCTCACCCTTCTTCAGCTCCTCAGCAACAACATCTGTGAATGCCTTAACTGCTGCTTCAGCGTCTTTCTTTGAAATCTCTGCCTTCTCAGCTACTGCTGCAACTAACTCTGCTTTGTTCATGTTAAAATTCCTCCTATGGATTCCTATATTATATAATTCGAGTTCCTTCTCTCAAATTACTTACAAATCTATTTATACTTGTTTTCCATCCTTTTGTCAAGGAAAAATGCGATATTTTCGGGCTTTTGGGCACTTAAAAACAACCAAAATTCTGTCCGGAAAACCGTCATTTTGACACAAGCGAACTGGAGGATGTCATACTGGAAATCAGATCCTTGAGTGTATCAAGCTCTTCCTGCCGGTTCTTGTACTCGCTCTGACTACTGCTTTCTGAGCTGCTCTGACTGCTCCCCTGTGAGCTGCTCTGGCTGCTGCTTTCTGAGCTGCTCTGGCTGCTACTTTCTGAGCTGCTCTGACTGCTGCCTGTTTCACTGGAATCTTCATCCGCGAGATTGATAACAACTGTCGATTTCTCCGAGTTGACATATAAGTTCCGCTTCCAGGTATCATAATCCGAAGAATATACCGTAATTGTATGGCTTCCATAGGTTAATTTCACCGGCTTCTCATAGTCCGTTTCTTTTCCGTCAATTGACAGCACCGCATCTTTTGCATCGATGACAAACTGCACCTTTCCGTAAGACGGTCCTTCGCCTTTTAAGGTGTCAAGATCCACATTTGTAGTCTCGCCACGCGTAATCGTCACTTCCGTACTGCCGCCCCATCCGTCATTGGCTACGCGAAGTTCATAGGTTCCTTCCGGCACCTGAATCTCCATATCCGGTGTAATTTCCGCAAAAATCTTTGTGCCCAGCTGCAAAAAACTTCCTTCAAACAGTTTGGTGTTGGACAGTGCAAGCGTTCCCTGTGCGGTTGTCACACGCACCGCAAGAATGTTTTTATCCCTGCCGACAACGCTTAACGTATCCCCATCCGACAAATCCGTCATCTGGATTCTTTTATCTCCGGAAAACACAATCGTGTCATCCGTATAGCGATATTTTCCATCTCCGATCTTTAGCATGTCCAGATCCGGATTTACCGAAAACCGGGTGATATTGTCGTATACCCATGCCTGATCCGAAATCCGGGCTTCTGTGAGGATTCCTTCGCTGTCTACATCCCCGATGGTCACAAGCAGACCGGGTTCAAAACTTGTCACAGGTGTCCGGTTTCCGTATTTGTCATAAAAACGGGTGCCTGTTCCGTAATAATACCGGTATTCCATTCCATCCGCATACCGGTACAGCTGGAGACTTTCCTGAATCTGATCGACTGCGGTCAGCAGAAACTCTTCGGACTTTTCCGTTTCCGTGGAATTCTCCTGTGTTTCCTGTGTATTCCGGTCTGCAATGGAATGATGAAAATAGGTAACTCCGTCATCTGTCGTCTCCTCCTGCTGTCCACATGCCACAAGCAGACACAGCCAAAAAAGCAGACTCAAATATGTAATTGTTTTTTTAATTCTGTCTCTTCTCATATCCTTAGTATAGCTCATTCTTCACAGAAAAGAAAACAAATTTTCCAGAAAATGTTCCCTTGCCGGCTCCGCTGCAATCAGCCGGTTTAATTTTTCAATATCTCTGCCGGATACCCATGCTTTATGCGAGTTACTGTAGTGATTGGATACTTTCCAGAATTTCTCTGGAAACAGAAGCAGCACATGCAGCAGCTGTTTTTCTTCCTTGCACAATTTTCTCTGCTTTTCATAGGCTTCCAGAATATGTTTTCCCATGTCCGTACTCCAACTGTTTTTTTCCAGAATCTTACGCAGATAGTTTGCCAGATCCACCATCTGTTCTCCGTAAAACAGATTTTCATAATTTACGAGCCGGACCCCCTGTGCTGTACGAAGCATATTATGCTGGTTACAATCCCCGTGACAAAACCCCCTGGTTCTCCCCTGGTCTTTTCGCTCCTGCAGCATCCCGACCGCTTCTTTCGCCTGTGCGATATAATGCGTATACTGTTCCCAGAATGACCGCTCAAACTCGTTTCGGGTTTTTCTTGACTGCACAAAATTTTTTACCAGGATCAGTTCCCGGTAATGCCGGTAATAGAGCACTGCCGGTTCATTCTTTGTATTTTTCATAAAATCCGGAATTTCCGTAACACAGGATGAAACACAGCAATGAAACCCTGCCAGCGCCTGGGCACCGGCAGCTACATCTTTCTCCCGACCTGTCTGGCATTCATTTCCCTCTACCAGATCTTTCAGCCAGAAACGCATGCCACTTTCATCCGTTACCACACACTGCCCGTCTTTTGTCAGACTGACCTGTTCCACCGGATATCCCTTTTCCTGCATGCTGCATAATATTTCGCGCACAAATTTTGCGCGTTCTGCAGATCCCCGAAACGGTGCAAGTACTTTTTTCCCCTGATCCGTCTCACAGCAAAACACACCTCTGCCTTTCGTGATCTGTTTTATTTCTATGTCATATTGCTCCAACATTGCTTCCGGCTGATAATACAAAATGAAACCCCTCCCACATGACTTGAATCTATTTTCATCATATGGAAAGGGTGTCTTATTTATTCCTGTTTTGTCTGTTGCAATTGCAAAGCAAGTGCAAGCAGCGTCTCTTTATTATTCAGTTGCGGTTCATCAAGAACCTGTTCATACAGTGCCTGCAGCACTTCTCCCATTTCTTTGCCCGTTTTCATTCCCTGTGCAATCAGATCCCTGCCGTTTATGGCAAGATCCTTTTTCTGCACACACTGGTGTTCTTTTAATATCTCACGATAAGTTTCTTCGTAGGCATCAATATAGGAAAGCTTTTTCTGCCGCTCATACATGCTCTGCGCCAGTGTATCTGCACGCTTTACCGCAAACAGAGCCTCCATATTTTCCACTCCGATCCTGCTGATCGCACGGCGCACATTGCGCGGTGTCACGGCCGGACGGTCATCATGATAGCGCACGAGCAGGCATACGCGTTTTATTGTCTCATTGTCAAACTTCAACCGCCGCAAAATAACCCGTGCCATTTCCGCACCTTCTGCCGGATGTCCTTTAAAATGATTCTGCCCTTTTTCATCTGTCGTTACACACACCGGTTTGGCCACATCATGAAGCAGCATGGTCAGGCGCAGAATCCGGTCCTGTTGGACTTCCTGCATGGCATGAATGGTATGTTCCCCCACACTGTAACAATGATGTTTCGTAATCTGCGGGGTTTCCATCATCCTGTCAAACTCCGGGAGAAATACTCTGGAAAGTCCCAGCTCATATACCGTACGCATCTCCTCCGGATGTGCAGAGGTGAGCAATTTCACCATTTCGGTCTGGATTCTCTCCGCACTGACTTTCTGTAAATTGTCTGCCAGATCTGCCACAGCCTGTCTGGTTTTCTCCTCAATGGAAAATCCAAGCTGTGCGGCAAAACGCACGGCGCGCAGCATACGCAGCGCATCCTCTCCAAACCGGTCATGCGGTATCCCCACACAACGGATCACGTGCCGTTTGAGATCCCCCATCCCGTCAAATGCATCCACCAGTCCTGCGGTATCATTATATGCCATGGCATTGATCGTAAAATCCCGGCGTTTTAAATCCTCTACCAGATTTCCCGTAAACGTCACTGTCTTCGGATGTCTGGCATCTTCATATTCCCCATCGATCCGGTAAGTTGTCACTTCATACCCCGTATGATCCAGCATAACCGTAACGGTTCCATGTGCAATGCCCGTATCAATCGTATGGGAAAACAGCGATTTCACCACCTGCGGTTTCGCGGAAGTTGTAATGTCCCAGTCCTGTGGGCTGCGTCCTAAAAGTGTATCTCTGACACATCCACCCACGGCATAGGCATCATACCCCTCCTGCTGAAGTCTGTGTATAATTTGCTTTACGTGTTCTGGTAATTGAATTTTCATAAAAATGCGTAGTGTCCTTTTTCCCCTGTTTTGACTTTATATAAAATCTCATCTGCGCTACGGATTAATTCATTAATATCTTCCTCTTTTCTCACATCCCCTGCGCTTGCAATTCCGATGGAACAGGTAATCCGCGATTTTTCGGTCGTCGTGATCGCATGGCCGAGATAATTTTCAATTTGCCGCTGGAATCCCTGCGTGGAATTGATTTTCTCATAGATTCCTTTTGCAATCTGTTCAAGAATTTCCCGGTCATCGGTATTTAAGATCATAATAAATTCATCCCCGCCATATCTGGCGACAAATCCTCTTCCCTTTACCGCCTTGCGGAAAATCTTTGCCATTTCCTTTAAGATCAGATCCCCGACGTCATGTCCGAATGTATCATTATAATGCTTGAAATTGTCCAGATCAATAAACATCAGCCCGACATGATGTGTCTTTTCCGACACACGGTAACACTCAATCATCTGCCGAATCTCTTCGTACATACCGGCACGGTTATAAATACCGGTAAGCATGTCCGTAACCGCAGCCTCCTGCAGCTTGCGGTTCATCATATAAATCTTGTCGTTTGCCTCCATGCGATTGATCGAATACTCCATCTCCCGAAAAAGCAGGGAATAGATTCTCAGGTCATCCTCATTCAGCATGTAGCGTTCGATCGAACCATGCCAGTTATCCTTCATGCGGACATATGTGATCAGAAGGCTGGTCAGCTTTCCGTTTTTGAGAAACGGTGCTGCCACAAACGAACATACATCATCTATTCCGAAATAACCGATCGTATCCTGATGTTCCAGAAAACTGTCGCTGATCTTTGATACCGCAAACCCCTGTGGATATTCCAGCATGGTATTTCCGATCGCCGCAATGTCAGCTTCCGTCATCTCACATTTGGTATCGTTATAAAGTACATGGGCACCATCTTCATGGTAACAGATATACAATGCACAATCCAGGCTGAAATGATTCATAAACGTATTGAACGCATTCTGTACCATACCCTCTACGTTGCTTCCGTTCACATCAATCAGTTTCTGCCATGTGGAAATAAACTCCATCTGTCTCCGGGACGTTGCATAATCCTGTAAAAGGCCTTCCTGTTTGATCAGGGCTTCAATTTCTTCCTCCCGCACGGCACACGTTTGCGGATGCTCTCCCAGATCAATTTCCTTCAAGAGATTCATGGGAAGCAGCCGTGCCGCCTGGGAATTAATCTCCTCATGCTGCAAAAGCGTTGCGCGTTCCATCTGGCAGCGCTCACTGCGCCCCATTTCCTCAAACAGCTTCATTCTCTCTTTCCGGAATAAACGATAACTGAAAAACTCATTTCCCTCTGCCTGAAGCAGGAAACGCTCTGCCTGTTCAAAACTGACCAGTACCTCTTCCTTCTTTCCATCCATGCGGTTAAGCATTGCCATGGAAAATGTGTATAGAAACATATCCTCATCACACTTGGCATAGTCATGGATGATTTCCTCGTTTTCATTTTCTTTTTCTTTCTCAATAATATAATTCAGGAACTGCCGGCAGTTAAGCAAGTAACGTTCACAGTTAAACCGGTCTTTCTGCATGATGCTCACAAGTGCTAAAAGACCATATAATTTTGACAGATTACATACACGCAGACTGTTAAGATGCAGTTTTTCTATTACCTTCATCGCCATCAGCAGATCATGTTCCGCCTTCGCATAGTTCTCCTGCATAATATAATTCAGTGCACGGTTGTAAAACACTTCCGCAATATCCTCCGGAAGACGCAAATGGTAAAACACCTCAATGGCACGGTTATAATAATGCTCCGCAAGCCGGTTTTTTCCCATGGCACTCAGATTATATCCGATGCCGGACAGAATTCTGCCCTCATAAACATCATCCCTTGATTTCATGAACTGGTATGTACGCACGGAATACAGCATGGCAATCTCATTCATACCATTCGTTGATGCAAGCATAATGTTTTTCTGATATGCATCATATACCAGCTGCTCATTTCCAATCTCTTTTGCCAGTGCCACCCCTTTACTGAAATATAAAAGAGATGCCTCGGAACGGTAGGCCCTTGCAACCATCTCCGGCCGATTATCATATGCATAAATATAAATATGTGCCAGATGATTCCGGTAATTGTTCTGCATCAGCTTTTCAATCAGCCCTTCATGAATCGGGATATCCTGTATACAGAAAAAAATATTGTACCAGCCGGACATACGCGCCATAACAGACAACAGTTCCGCCTTGAATATCTGTTTCTCATTCCCACTTTTTTGTGCTTCCTCCCGGGCATACTGTGCATACATTTCCGCCTGTTGCAGCTTGCCCTGATACATCAGGCACGTTCCCTTTAAAAAGGAACATTCACTGCGGTAAAACAGATCTTTCCGAACGGATGGCAGACGCATTGCTGAATCAACCATCTCCAGTGCCTTAGAAAGCTCTGCACGCAAAATAGCGGTACGGGTATACAATAGATAAAATTCCCGCAGGGTTATATCATCCACAAAAATATCTTCAAATTTAAGTTTATATTCAAGTTTCTGCAAGTACCATTTTGCCTGGTCACAATCCAGAAACGTAATGATTGTCTCTACCTTCGCAAGCATGTGGCTGTAATTTTTCTCTTCTGCCACATCCTCCGCATTCTCCCGGTTTCTGTGTTTCCCGGAACTTCCAATATGATAAATCTGGCTGCTGTCTTCAAGTTTTTCCACGATTGCATCCCACATGTTGACGGCCATATCCAGCCGCGGCTGCATTTCGTTTACTCCAAGCACAATCCCGATTTCCGTACACGGTTCTGTCAGCAGCCGGTAAATAAGTTCCATGGAACTGCGTCCTGCCAGCTGGAAACGGTTAATTACAATCATAATCGGCCGGTATTCCGTGAGTTTTTTCAGCATGGCAACGATGGCTTCTGTCATGCGCCGCTGCTCATATTCCACTTCATTTAACAGCACCCCTTCTTCCCTTTTGCAGATACCATCTTCATAGTACCCTAAAAACAAAGACCGGTGCAGTTCATAAGTTCCGCATTCACGCAAAAAAGCTTCAAAATCTCCCTTTACAAATTTGCGGAACATGTCACAGATAATGTCCAGAAAAGGCGCATATGCCCCGGGCAATGTCTCATATCGCAGTTCACAACAGGCAAAAAAAACGTTATCGTCTTCCTGATAACGTTTTTTATTCTCCAGCCCGGACACAGAAAAGTCATTGTTATAGCTTGCCATAACAATGTTCTTTTCTGCGGTTCCGATTCTGTGATATACCTGTTCTATAACACCATTAAAGTACTTTTCAATCATGGCTCCAACCCCCTATTTGAAATCCATAATCCCGGCTGATTTTTAATATGCCTTGCCCCAATATACCAGCTTATGTGCCGGTTTTCCACAGCATACACAAACATCTGAAATCTGTTCCTGATCATTAAACGGCATACAGCGTGAGGTTACTGCCAGATCTTCTTTGATCTTGTCCTCACATGCCTGATCTCCGCACCACATACCACGGATGAATCCCGGTTTATTTTCTGCAATATCCTTAAATTCTTCGTAATTATGTGCATCCCAGATATGTGCATCACGATGTGCCTTTGCACGCGCAAACATATCTTTCTGAACGGTCTCTAACAGTTCCGGAATCTTTGTCTCGATCTCATCCAGGGAAACCTCAATTTTCTCTCTGGTATCTCTGCGGACAACCACACATTTATTTGCCGCAATATCTTTCGGTCCCAGTTCCACACGAAGCGGAATTCCACGCATCTCCTGCTCAGAGAATTTCCATCCCGGACTCTTATCGGAATCGTCCAGTTTTGCACGGCAGACTTTTCCCAGACGCTCACGCACTTCGTTTGCCTTATCCAATACGCCATCCTTCTGCATCTGGATCGGGATAACCATTACCTGTGTCGGTGCTACCTTAGGTGGCAGAACCAGACCATCATTGTCGCCGTGAACCATGATGATGGCTCCGATCAGACGTG
>ENA-OPVK01001582-OPVK01001582.1-human-gut-metagenome-genome-assembly--contig:-NODE-1582-length-13307-cov-1.943858_pt1 | contig 13307 bp, 10 predicted proteins | sample MGYA00241495_ERZ501982 | MGnify/ENA primary metagenome ERZ501982 (study PRJEB25962, sample SAMEA2042002) | human gut metagenome | biome: human gut; feature: human-associated habitat; material: faeces...
ATCAGTATTATGCAGCAAGTGCGATTTCTGATAAGGTTTCAAAAACAAAATGGGACGAAGGAAATCAAAGAGGTGGTTTTATCTGGCATACAACTGGTTCAGGTAAAACTATGACTAGCTTTAAATCAGCAGAACTCATTGCGAATTCTAAAGATGCAGATAAAGTTATATTCTTAACAGACAGATTGGAACTTGGAACCCAGTCTTTAAAGGAATATAAAGGCTTTGCTGATTGTGAAGACTATGTCCAAGCAACTGAAAATACAAGAGTACTTATTTCTAAATTAACAAGTGAAGATCCTAAAGATACACTTATAGTTACTTCTATTCAAAAGATGAGTAACATTAAATATGAAGAAGATGGGTTGAATGAAAGAGACATTCAAAAAATCAGTTCAAAAAGATTAGTGTTTATTGTAGATGAAGCACATCGTTCTACTTTTGGTGAAATGTTATTTACTATTAAAACTACATTCCCTAATGCATTGTTCTTTGGATTTACTGGAACACCTATCCAAAAAGAGAACCAAAAGAAAAACAATACTACAGCTATGGTATTTGGTAATGAATTACATAGATATAGTATTGCAGACGGTATTAGAGATAAGAATGTTCTTGGATTTGATCCATATATGGTAAAAACATATAAAGATGATGATGTCAGAAAAGCAGTCGCTTTAGAACAAGCAAAGGCTAAAACTGAAGAAGAGGTATTTACTGATCCAAAGAAAGAAAAAAAGTACTATGAATATATGGATTCATCAAAAATACCGATGGCTGGACATGAAGAATCAGGAAAGTATAAAAAGGGAATAGAAGACTATGTTTCTAATTCACAATATACTACTGAAGAACATCAAAGAGCAGTTGTTTCAGATGTTATAGAACATTGGAATACATACAGTCGTAATTCAAAGTTTCATGCTATTTTTGCTACTTCAAGTATTACAGAAGCAATTAAGTATTATCATTTGTTTAAAGAGATGAAACCATCATTGCGTGTAACTTGTTTATTTGATCCTAACATTGATAATAAAGGTGGTTTTGAATATAAAGAAGAAGGATTAAAAGAAATCCTAGATGATTATTATAAACTTTATGGTTCAAAGTATGATATGGCTAGACATGCAGAATTTAAAAAGGATGTAGCTTTTAGACTAGCACATAAAGAAAATCATAAAGGTATTGAAAGAACTCCAGAAAAACAATTAGATTTATTGATCGTAGTTGATCAGATGTTAACTGGCTTTGATTCTAAATGGGTTAATACATTGTATTTAGATAAGGTAATCGAGTATGAAGGTATTATTCAAGCTTTTTCTAGAACTAATAGACTATTTGGAAATGATAAACCTTTTGGTGTTATTAGATATTACAGAAAAACCAATACAATGGCTAGAAACATAAAAGATGCAGTTAAACTATATTCAGGCGATAAACCTCTAGAATTATTTGTAGATAAACTACCTAAGAATCTAGACGGTATAAATACAACTTACAAAGAGATAAAAGAACTATTTACTTCAGAAGGTATTAAAGATTTTGAAAAAGTGCCTGATGATAATGCAGTATCTGCAAAATTTGTTTCATTGTTTAATAATTTTAATGAGTATCTAGATGCAGCTAAGGTTCAAGGATTTAAATGGGACAAAGAAATATATATATATGATGATCCTGAGACTGAAGAACATAAAGAGTATCATATTTATGTGACTAAACGTGAATACGATGCGTTATTACAGAGATATAAGGAGTTATCTGGTGATGGTCCTGATACATCGCATACAGATGATGATATTCCTTATGATCTTAAGAGTTATATTGTCGAAATTGATTCAGAAAAAATTGATTCTGATTATATGAATAGTCGATTTAGAAAGTATTTAAAGGAATTGAATAAAGGATCTTCACCTGAAGTTGTAGAAAAAGCATTATCTGAGTTACATCAGTCTTTTGCAAGTTTAAGTCAGGAAGATCAGAAATATGCAAATATATTCTTACATGATGTACAGAGTGGAGAAATTGATGTTCAAGAAGATAAAACTTTAAGAGACTATATCAATGAATACAAATATAATGCAAAGAATGATCAGACTCATAAATTTGCAGAAGTATTTGGCCTTGATGAAGATAAATTAAGAAGTATGATGGAATTAAATCTAAACGAATTGAATATTAATGAGTTTGGAAGACTAGATGATTTAAAGAAGTCAGTTGATAAGCAAAAGGCTAGAGCTTATTTTGAATCTGTAGAAGGTGCAAAAGTTTTGCCATATAAAGTTAATATTAGAATGGATAGTTTGTTGAGAAAGTTCATTCTATCTGGTGGATTTGAGTTAGGAAAATCATAAATCACCGTAGTGGATTGAGTCATTAATGATTGAATTCCTGTAAAACTTGGGAACAGCGTGAGCTCGGAGATATAGTTGGAATATATGATGGTGTTCATCAGACACCAAATTATCAAAACAGCGGAGTTATGTTTTTGTCAGTAGAAAACATAGCTACATTAAAATCTTCAAAATTTATTTCTGAAGAAGATTTTAAGAGAGATTATAAAATATATCCACAGGAAAATGATATTTTAATGACACGAATAGGGGATGTTGGAACTACGAATGTTGTAACTGATAATGGCTTAAAAGCGTACTATGTAAGCCTTGCATTGTTGAAATACAAAAGCACTGACCCCTATTTTTTGAGTAATGCTATTCAATCGAGTTATGTTCAAAAAGGGTTAGCTAATAGAACGCTCAAAACAGCTATTCCTATGAAAATAAACAAGGACGAGATAGGTAAAGTAAGCATTATGCTTCCACTTTCAGCAACGGAACAGCGTCAAATCGGCTCATATTTCCACAGCCTCGACAACCTTATCACCCTTCATCAGCGTTTAAATGCATCATATTTAGGAATTTGACAATTCTTTGAAATCGCTCCGTGTATGTAGGAGGCCTATGGATTGAATTGTTCAATTTGATTGGAACTTCTAGTGTTATAAATTTGATTCGATAATTTGTTGCTCAGGAATTAAGAAAAAATATCTTAGCTTCTGATTACAATTGAATAGTATTTTGATGTTTATATACCAAGAATTTTAGCATTATTCTTGGTATTTTTTATTAATTACATAAACAATTACTTGGGAACAGCGTGAGTTGGGAGAACTTGGAGAAATAATGACGGGTGCCACTCCTTCTACATCAAAACCTGAATATTATTCTGAAGATGGAATTCCATGGGTTACACCTACAGATATTAATGCGTTGACTATATCAGATACGCCAAGAAAGCTTAGTGAAGAAGGAATGAGAATTGGTCGTGTTGTTCCTGCTAATACTATTCTTTGTACATGTATAGCAAGTATAGGCAAAAACGCTCTTTTAACGGTAAAAGGCAGCTTTAATCAGCAGATAAATAGTCTTACGCCAAATACGAAAAACGATGCTTATTTCCTTCTTACAGAGAGTGAACTTTGGTCGGATAAAATGAAACGAATGGCGGCGTCTGGAACTATGCAAATTGTGAACAAATCAGAGTTTGCAGCGTTAATCATAATGGTACCATCAATAGATGAACAGAAAAAATTAGGAACCTGTTTTTCCAATCTCGACCACCTTATCACCCTTCATCAGTGTGAGCCAAAAAACAAGATGGAGGACAATAAAATGTTAGATAATATAAATAACCAAATCTTATTCTGTGATTACTATGAAAAATGGATAAAAGTATACAAAGAAGGCGCAATAAGAAAAGTTACATTAGAAAAATACTATATGACACATCGTTGGTTAAAGAAGTTAATACCTGAATTAAAAATATGTGAAATGATTCGTATCAACTATCAACAGTTACTGAATGACTATGCTTTATATCATGAAAGACAAACAACTATGGATTTTCATCATCAGTTAAAAGGTGCAATACTAGATGCTGTAGATGAAGGATTATTAGATAGAGATCCTACACGTAAAGCAATTATCAAAGGGAAAACACCTGCAGTTAAAAAGATTAAGTATATCAACCAGTTTGAATTACATACATTACTTAATAATTTAAATCTAAAGTCAGAAATAAGTTGGGATTGGTTTATCTTAATAGTTGCTAAAACAGGATTAAGATTTTCAGAAGCACTTGCTTTAACCCCAAAAGATTTTGATTTTGGAAGACAATCTATTTCTGTAAGTAAAACATGGGATTATAAAGGTGATGGAGGTTTTTTACCAACCAAAAATAAATCATCAGTCCGTAAAGTACAAATAGATTGGCAGACAGTTATTCAGTTTTCTGAATTAATAAAAGGTTTGCCAGAAGACAAACCAATATTTGTGAATGGTAAAGTTTATAATTCTACTGTAAATGATATACTTGCTAGATATTGTAAAAAAGCGAATGTGCCTGTTATATCAGTCCATGGTTTAAGACATACACATGCATCACTATTATTATTTGCTGGTGTATCTATTGCAAGTGTGGCAAGACGACTAGGTCATTCAAGTATGAATACAACTCAAAAAACATATTTACATATTATTCAGGAATTAGAAAGTCAGGATGTTGATTTAGTAATGCGTTCATTATCAGGATTAAGTTAAAATAATAAAAGGCTCGCACTGATCAAGGATGATAAGAAAAGAATATCTTTAAATCACAATAGCGTATAATACTGGCAGGTAATACAACTAAGGGGTTTACTTATAAGGGTGTAATTTCTAAACATTATTTTTGTTATATCTTATTTAGGTATACGTGAATTGAAATTATTCAGATTAAAAAATAAAGGGTGCCCCCCGCCGACACTGGCAAAGGCCACCCTTTATGTCTATATTATAACCATTATTCACGTTAATTACAATAAGATGTATCTTTACAGTACAGCTAATAACTGTATTGTTTTTTAATGTGATGTTTAATGTTAAAAGAATAGATATGGTATCTGTATTCTTATACCCTTAATCTGTTTCTTTATCCATATCTATACACTTTTTGATTTCTTGAAATCAATAAATCAATCAGTATAATAATTATTGGAAAGGGGTAAATAACTATGAAACTATCTGAATTCCATGCATTCAAAAGGAAACTCAACGAACTTTATATTAATGTAAAAGACAGTAGTATGTACAAACAACTCTTTAATAACATTAAGGCGTTAGACTGCCTGGAAACCTATTGTCTGGGTATAAGTTATCAAATCGTTTCTCATAGTACTCTATCCAGAGAACATCAAATCAAATTATTAGATGAATTTTATGGAGAAGCACACATACCCTTTGATCCAGAAGAAGTATATACTATGATGGAAAACGGACCATACACAATAGAAGAAAATCCTGTTTGGTATGGTATAGATGCTATGACATCTAATCGTCCTGGTTCTGTTAACTTTTGTCTCTATTATTCACTTATGACAGGTATGATGGATGAACAATCAGGTATTAACTACTACAATGAGTTGACTAAGCTATTAAGTAGTTTCTTACATTCCTTTAATCATCATACAGATGCTTATGTAGACGAGTATATTGCTGAGACAGAACACTATACAACTACTATGGCTGCCCAATTCGTTGAGAACTTCCAAAAAGAATACATGCAGGCATCAAAAAAAGTAAATTAAACATAAAAAAAGACTTGAATGGGGGAATATTCAAGTCTTTTTTCTGCTTTTCTTTTCGTCTCCTATTATAGCATAAACTGTAATCGCTATCAACAATTATTTTACATATACCTAATCACACTATATAATGATACAGTATTGATATGGAGGATTAATCATATGTTAGAAAATAAGAAGAACGTATTATTTGATATGGATGGATTACTCATTGATAGTGAAGCCTTAGGAATCAAGATGTGGGAAAAAGTATTCGCCAATCATAATGAACCATTTAACCCAGAAGCTGCCTATAGATCAATTGGTTCAAATGGCCTGGCATCACAAGAAATACTAGAAAAACTTACAGGCAATAGATACTACTTTACTCGTTTCAGAGATGATAAAATCAGAGAAACAAGAAAATACTTAGAAACAAACCCTATGCCAGTTAAAAAAGGTGCTCATGAACTATTAACTTATCTAAAAGATAATGGTTATACATTAGTTCTTACAAGTTCAACTTTTGAACCAGATGTACTATTCTCTCTCAAGTCTGCTGGTTTAGACAAGTACTTTGATAAGTTTGTATGTGGTGATCATGTCACTCGTGCTAAACCTAATCCAGAGATATTTAATATGGCAATAGAAATCTATGGATTAAATAAAGAAGAAACATTTATTCTAGAAGATTCTAGAAATGGTATTATTGCGGCAGATGCTGCAGGTATTGATGTCATTGGTGTACCTGATTTAGTAGATATTAGTGATATGACACAACCTCATCTACTTTGTATCAAAGAAAATCTTCTAAAAGTGCTCGATTTAATAAAATAATTAAAGATTAAAAACCTCTTATTACCTCTATCATGTTACAATAGAGTAGAAAGGAGGTTTTTTTAATGGATTACAATGGTTTAAGTATTGTATCACCACAATATTATCCTGATGATGAAGAATGGAATGATTTCTTTAGCCTTTGGTATCAGGACTATAATTTAAATACAGATATTACAGAACATTTTCATTATTTAATCTCTCATTCAGATTATCTTGTAATGGTTCAAAGACCATTAAACAATGATGATTCCGATTATGAAATCATTTCTGTATCTAATGAAGATCAACAATCCTATTTACCTGCTTTCACAAATATAAAGGAAATAACAGACTATATAGACCTTCCAGAACCACAAGAAGGCTACCAGGTAGAAATAATGGTAGCATCCTATAAACGCCTCTTAGAAGAGATATATATGCGTACAGAAGGTTTAAGTGGTCTAGTCATTAATCCTTTCTCACAAAAGCTAATAGCTGATGAAAAACTATTAAATAGTATAGGACACAATACAACAACAGGTATTAATCATCAAGAAGATTTACCAAGTCTTGTACCAGCTAATTTAAAGTTTAAAAAGAACATGAAGATTTATTACTCTAATGGTAGAAATCCACGTGTTAAAGAATTCCTAAAAGAAAGTGTAGAAGCCCTTATGGAGGATGGGGTCTTTGCTTGTCCAGTACTTGTAAATAAGAAAGACTTATATACAAATAAGACAGGAGAACTTGCAATACATACAGGTGCTGAAATTTATATCAAACCACTCATGTGTTCTCATGCTGATCCTAATAAACTCTATATTAGTTTATTTACAGGATTAAATGATATTAAAAGAGTGAATCTTGATCATGATGAACCAGACATGGAAATGATTATTACATGTCAGTCATTTGATTCATACAAAGATATACTCTTTTCTAGTAATGCATTTTGTGGTATTCTCATTAATCCTTTTACAGATCATCTAGGCTTTTCTAAAGACATGCTAGATGAAATGTTTTATAATAAAGAAACAATCAACTAGAGGAGGAAAACAAGTTGAATTACAAACCTTTTAACAATTCACAGGTATTTAATGCATCAAGATGGACTGAATCCCTTGATACCTGGAAAAAGACTCAGGCTGACAAAGAAGTCGCTTATAGAGCATTCATTAAGAATCTTACAGAATCACACTATTATGGTTATATGAACCTACCAGAAAATGGTGAAAACATTGATTATGATCATTCATTCTTTACTATTTCACCACAAGATGGCAGCAGTAACTTTATTTCTGTCTATACTACAATTAAAGAATTAGAAAGCAGTCTTGCGAAACCTGAAACATCAATGCCAGGAAGAAAAGTAGAAGCAGTAGAGGTCAACTATGCTTTCCTAACAAGAGAACTTACACTTGCTGATAGTCAACAAATTGATGGTATTGTGATTAACCCATTTAGTGATGACTATATTCTTACAAGAGAAGAATTAGTACAGATTTCTAAACGTTTATGTAATGGTTTAAATCATACAGAAGATTTAGGTAACTTCACTCCTGCAAATATCTTTATTAAAGAAATTTGGAAGATTTTCCAGAATACTGAAGATGATGATAAGAAAGCAGAAATCTTTAGTCATATGATGGAAGCATTTGATGATGCTTTATTCGCATTACCTATAATGGTAAGAAAAGAAGATTTAGTAGTAGAAGATGGTAATACATATATTGCTAGATCAGATGCAGATCTTGCAATTAGAATGTTATCAAGTGAAGACAATGGTGATCAAGCTAATATTGTTCCACTCTTTACATCACAGGAAGATATTGAAACATTAGATGGCTGGAATGCTGAAGATGAAGAAAGAAAATCTATATTAATGACTGCTGATCTTGATACTCATCTAGGAGGACTTAATAATGGTGAAGCCTTTGATGCACTTGTTATTAATCCATTCACAGATAATATTGTACTTACAAAAGAAATCCTAACTACAATGGGATTAATAGAAGGGGAGGAGTAAAAGAATGAGTAAACCATTATTAAGCACAACACCAGTAGAAACAACAGATAAAGATTGGAAAGAAAGCTGTGGTAAATATGGAGAAGCTTCTTTTACTGCCACTAAACTAGAAGATGATTTAATGCATACATTAAAGGCTTCTACATTCCTTACATATATTTCTGTAGACGATGATGATGAAGATTCATACTTTTTACAGACAGTATGTGATGATGACGGAGATGAATGGTATGCGATTTATACGACTGTAGAAAATGCACAGAACTCTTCTATTCTAGAAGATTCTGATTTCCCAGATCGTCATAATGTATTAGTAGAAGTAGACTATGAATTCTTATTAAATGAATTATTCAATACAGGTGATGATGAAATCTATGGTATGGTCATTGATCCAGAAACAGATGCATTTACTCTAGATAGAAACACATTAAGCCATATGGGTATTGAAGAAAATGACGGTGTAGACCATCATGAAACAATTGGTCATAGAGTACCAGGTAATATGGAATTTTCTTGGTTATATGATGAATATATGGAAGCACAAGGTGAAGAAGAAAAAGAAAAGTTCTCTTTAGTTATGGATGATTTAGTCTCACGTTCATGTCTTGCATTAATGACGATTGTGAATAAATCAGATTTAATGACTTTGCCAGATGGTACCTATGAATTAAAAAAGGATGTACCTATGATTATTCCTTCATTATCTGCAGAAGATGATGAAGGTAATGAATTAAGCTATTTACCACTCTTTACATCTAATGAACAGATTGATAAATGGGGTATCAAAGATAATGTTGAATTAAAGGAAGGGCAGGTATTAATCAGCGAATGTCGTCCATTTAATCAGCATATTGCTACATTCTTAGGTGCTGGAGAATACGATGCTTTATTAGTCAACCCTTTTGATCAGGCATTTATTATCAGTAAGGAATTCATCAAGGCTATAAGCGGTCATCAGGAAGAAGACGAAACACCTGCTGCATAACTTAGCATAAGGGGAGAAAACAAGGTGAAAAAACTTTGGAATGAATTCAAAGAATTCGCATTTAAAGGCAATGTCATTGATATGGCTGTTGGTGTTATTTTGGGGACTGCCATCACTGCTGTTGTTACATCTCTTGTACAGGATATTATCATGCCTGTATTATCTGCAATTATTAAGATTCCATCTGATATTACAGAACTTACACTTAAAGTAGATAATATTAATATCAAGTATGGATCATTCCTTTCTAACCTTATTAACTTCTTATTAATGGCTTTCTGTATCTTTATCTGCATTAAAGCGATTAATAAGGTAATGAGCTTCCGTAAGAAGGAAGAAGAAGCAGTCCCTGCACTAAAACCAGAAGATATTGCATTACTAGAAGAAATCAGAGATCTTTTAAAAGAAAAAAAATAAGCACCTAAGTGCTTATAATGTAGGATCTTCTAGATCATCATTAAGATAAGTCGTTCTCTTAGACTTATCTTTTTTTATTTGGTCTGTACTAAAAGTGACGGTTTCTTTTGTTTGAGTAGGTGCTGTATTTACAAGATTGACACCTAATGACCATTCTTCTAGTTCTTCCTCTAGAGTATCTGCATCCTTTGCTTTTACTTTAATAGCCATACACTTCACCTCTTTCGAATTAATTATATACAGAATGTTCTCTTTTTAAAAGCGAATAATAATGTTAAAATATGGGAAAGGAGCGTGTTTGTTATGATAATATACTTAAACCAGATTTTATCTATTTTTAATATAGATTATGAAATTGTAAAAGGAAATAATAAACTTGGTGGAGCCTCTTTACCTAAACAGTTTAATCAAGGAGGAGAAATTCAAGGTAATTTTCTCTCACGTAAATTTTCATTAATTTATGATCCTGATAAAACTAAGCCTGAATGGAATCAAGTAGGACATAAGAAGTATGCAATGTTGTTTAAGGAAGAAAAAACAGGTATTCTTTATCAGAAAACAGGCTTTACATCTCAATCAGGTTACTTTGTATTAAAGTATGACGGTGTTAAATACAAGATGTATAGAGTTGGATTAGAAACAGGTTATGTATATCCTATCTATGAAGGTTCTAAACTAGTAGCCTGCATTATGGCAGATAAATCTATTTTTAATGAATTAAACCTCTACCATATTTATGCATTAAACAAGTCATATAGTTATATTTCATCTGTATTTGGCTTATATCTAGATGCTTGTATCCAGTTGAAGTATGGTCCTCTTATTACTTCACCAAGCTTTATTGCTGGAAAGAGCCTAAGAAAGAAATATGATCCTGCTTTTATTGAAAAAATAAAGGATATGGAAAACAAAGCGTAACAAAAATATTGTTGTTATAGAAAAAGTATGCTAATATGACTGTGGGAGTCGTATTACGATTAGAATAGCTCTTGGAAAGGTCTGAAATAGGGAGTCAGATCTTTTTTTATTTATGTTCATAATTAGTTCATATACTAAGATTATAGTAATAACTGTAAAGAGGGCCACTCCCTAATAATAAAAGCGTCCTGTTTACGATTCATAAATAAAACTCCCTTCTAATTGTATTAAATTGTTTTTTTTAGAACCACTGGCTCTCCTCCAGTGGTTTTTACTTGTTTTTAAATAGAAGAAGACTATACTATACTTAGATGCCGACTTAGCTCAGTAGGTAGAGCAACGCACTCGTAACGCGTAGGTCACAGGTTCGATTCCTGCAGTCGGCACCATTATTTTATTTCACTTTAGCCCTTGCATTAAACAATATGTTCACGTATAATTAACACGCAATAATATTCGTCTAGTCGCGGAAATATATTGCGTTTAGACCAGGTGGCAGTGCACTTGGTTTTTTATTTGACAACGTTTACATTGTAGGTTAAACTATATATAGGAAGAAGTGATCCTGGCGGTATGATCTTATTATGTATTGTATATATATAATAAGTATGATAACCAGGATCATTTTTATTTAGGAGGAATTGTGATGAAGATAATGGTACGTGCTGATGATTTAGGTTACAGCCGAGGTGTGAATTATGGTATCTATGATACAGTAAAGAAAGGTGTGATTAAGAATATTGGTTTCATGGTGAATATGCCTGATTCAGTAGAAGGCTATGAACTTGTAAAGGATTTAGATGTCTGTTTAGGGCAGCATACCAATGTATGTATTGGTACTCCTATTAGTGATCCAAAACTAATTCCTAGTCTTGTAGATGAGAATGGACAATTCAAATCAAGTAGAACATATAGACAAAGTGAAGAAGATTTTGTAGTACTAGAAGAAGCCATTATAGAAATAGAAGCACAATATGAAAGATTTAAAGAAATTACACATCAAGAACCTTCTTATTTTGAAGCCCATGCAGTGGCCAGTGATAATTTGTTGAAGGGAATTGAAATTGTTGCAAAAAGACACAATTTAAAGTTCAATGATATTTCTTTTGATGGGACACCTGTTGATCTGGCAGGAGAAAAACTCTATATGCATATGGAAAGTATGAAGGAAGGCTATGATCCTTTTAAATCATTTAAAGAGATGGTAGAACATGCACATGATGATGGCTGTGATCTCTTAGTGTGTCATCCAGGATACCTTGATGCGCAGATACTACGTACTTCTTCTCTCACTCTTGATCGTACAAAAGAAGCAGAGATGTTATGTTCAGAAGAACTCAAAGACTATCTTAAAGAACATGATATACACTTATATACATATGATGAAATAGGACACTAAAAGCTGCCAATTGGCAGCTTTTACTATTCACACATAATTTTAATAATTTCCTGGTCAGTAGAAGCCATACCTTGACTTCCTAATACACCGATATTGTGGATTGTATTTTCTATACCCTTAGAAATAATACCATCTCCACCATAGAACTGCTGACCATTCATATACATGTCATAACCTAGAATACCAGCTTCTACACTGACCGCAATCTTTGCAGCACAGCTTGCTTTAGCACCATCGCAGATAATACCAGAAGTAATAGCCAAGGCATTCACGATTGTATGATTCATCACTTCTTCACTTGCATCCTTTAAATAAGCAAGTCCTGCACCACATGCAGCACCTGCACTCACTGCACCACAGAAAGCAGATAAACGACCAATCTCAGTCTTTAAATGAATGGCTGTTAAGTTAGAAATCACAAGAGCACGATATAACTTCTCTTTATCTAAATGTTCTCTTTCAGCATAAATAATAAGAGGTACAGAGACAGTTAATCCCTGGTTACCACTACCAGAATTAATCACTACAGGTAGTTCACAACCATTCATTCTTGCATCACTACCAGCTGCTGCATAGGCCTTTAATAGACTTGGTAAATCTTTTCGAATCGCAATCACCTTACCAATATTAGCCCCATAATCACCGTGCATTCCTTCTTGCGCAATGGCAGTATTACATGCAATCATCTGATCTAATAACTCTTTTACATCATCAATCTCTACTTCTTTCGCAAAAGCATAAATATCATGCATAGTAAGAGTGAGATAATCTTCATCAATAGTCTGTTTCAATGCTTCTCCACATACAATAGTTTCATTATCTTTTGTCATTTCTACAATATGTGTATGTGTTCCCGCAATATGTACCATTGCTTCATGTTCATCATTAGATACAGTTAAACGAATATCTAAAGAATAAGGGGATTCTAAAGGCTGTACCCTAATAGAAGCACTCTTCATAAGTTCAGTCATCGCAATAATATCTTCTTCCTTCACATGACTAATAACCTCTAATTCTGCTTCTGCATCTCCACCTGTAATCCCAATACAGGCCGCTGTTTCAATACCTTTGTTTCCGTGAGTATGAGGCACAATAACACTCTTGACATTCTTGATGATATTACCACTGACTTCAATCAAGATCTTAT
>ENA-OPVK01001593-OPVK01001593.1-human-gut-metagenome-genome-assembly--contig:-NODE-1593-length-13245-cov-1.578696_pt1 | contig 13245 bp, 10 predicted proteins | sample MGYA00241495_ERZ501982 | MGnify/ENA primary metagenome ERZ501982 (study PRJEB25962, sample SAMEA2042002) | human gut metagenome | biome: human gut; feature: human-associated habitat; material: faeces...
ATGAGCAAGCAGCCTTCGGCGTCCTTGTTTGCCGAAGCCGCAGACGCCCATGTAGTTTCGTATTCAGTGCCCGTCCATTTGATGCCGGTCAGATTCATCGGCATCTCAGTTTCCGCCGTTTTCCAACGCTTCAGGTCATCCAACCGGAAACATTCGTCAAACAGCTCCACTGTACGTTCTCTGCGGATTTCAGTCCGCATGTCCAAGCCATTCGAAGAAACAAAATCATTTGTAAGATCAGGCATATCCGGGTTAACGCGCTTGCGCACCAAGTTGAGCGATTTTGCCAGATCCTGATCTTCTATCTTGTCGTCACGTTCAAACACCGCTTCCGCATAGTTCAGAAGCACTTCCGCGTAGCGGATAACCGGATAGTCGTATCCTTCACTGCGGTTAGCCACCCCGTCACGCTCACAACACCATTTGTGCATGGAATACCCTGTTCCGTGCCCCGGAACAAATTCACGGATTGTTGCGTTCGCCACTTCTTCCGCACTTCCACTCCAGTCAATCCGGCCTCCCCCGTTGCTCCAGTAAGTTTCTCCCGGAACCATCAGCGTATTCTTCATACGGTTGTCACGGTTCTGATATTCGGAAGCCATCGTACTGTAATCCCATGCGGACGGATCGACAGGCAAGCCATTGCTCTGAAGATACATGTTCGCCAGCTTACGGGTTATGCGGGTGACATCATTGTTAAAGCGTCCCTCCGTTATGTTAGTTCCGACGGGATTAATCACGCCGTCATGCCTTTTTGCAAAAATATATTCCCGGTTCGCGCTTTTGTTGATGCCTGCCGGATTAGACTTCTCGTTTTCCAGAACAAACAGATACTTATATGCGAAATCCCCCAATTCCGCCGGCTTGAAAAGTTCAAAATTCCGGCTCATTATCACTTCGTCAGCAGCCTTGGCAGCAATATCCAGCAGTTGGCGAGAACGTTCCGTATTTTGGCCGTTTCCATCATGAAACTTCTGCCAAGTCCCTTCATAAAGAGCAACTCTTGAGAGAAACGCATAAGCAGCCTCGCTTGACACTCTCCCTTCGTCCGAAGAAGCTATTTCGTTGAAACCGGGAAGCGCTTCCGCCGCTTCCTGCAAGTCCTGCACTATAAAGTCAATCACCTCCCCACGCGGATCGCGTCCCTGCTGCATCTCCGGATCATCCACATCCAGCGGCCTGTCCACAATGATTACATCTCCATAAAGCTGCACCAGATCAAAGAAACAATAAGCTCTGAAGAATTTGGCCTCGCCCACATAAACAGCAATATCCTCAGGAGTACCATAGGATTCCGCCCGTTGCAGAAGAATATTTGCCTGACGAATCCGATTATAATTGTCCGTATAGTTATTGTCTGATGTAGGAACGGTATTCGTTCCGTTACTGTAAAGGTCCAGTGTTGTGCTTGTCTTCAGATCCGAACGCCCGTCGCTATGCGGACTATTATCCAGCCGCCGGAAATCAAACGGCCACCCGTAAAACTGCGTAGCAAATAACTTGAACTGGTCGGGAGTAGACCAATAGTTCGTATCGGCAAGCTGTGTCTTCGGATCAAAGTCCAGACAAGAAGGAAAAGCCAGTGCTGCCGCCAATCCCAAAATGATATGTAGTTTAAGCTTTTTCATTGTATCAATTGTTTAGAATGTTGCGTTTATACCTACCGTAAATGTTCTGTTGAACGGATAGCGGTCTTTGTCATCAACCTCTCTCGTCGCTTCCGGATCCCATCCGTCATGAATATAAGTCTTTTCCCAAATATCGGCTCCGGCTACATAAATTCTCAAATTCGTCATGAAGTTGCCCATCTTTTTCAGCACCGACTTGGGCAGTGTATATCCCAGCACAATGTCCTTCAAGCGCAGATAAGCACCGTTATCAACGGACCATGTAGACGAAATATAGTTGTAATTGTTGATAGAGCCGGTATTCGAATAGCTCGGATAATAGTTATCAGGCGTTTCCGGACTCCACACATTGCCCACAGACTGGTTGGAAGTATTCAGCCAAATGGCTGAGAATGGCACTTTCCACGCGTCAATGCCACGATAGATGGTACGTTTGCCGACTCCCTGGAATACTGCAGAGAAATCAAGACCTTTCCATTCAAACCCGAAATTGAACGAGAATGAAAGTTTCGGATCGTCGGAACCCAAGAAGACCAAGTCGTCCTGCGTCAGCCTGCCATCCTTATTCACGTCCTCATACATATGATCACCCAGACGCAGCAGATTGCTCGGCATGTCTATCGTATTGTTTCCTCCATACCTTTGTGTGTATTTCATCAACTGTTCTTCGTTCTGGATTTTTCCGATATAGCGGTAACCGAAAATTGAATTCAACGGATATCCGTTCAAAGCTGCATTATATCCGGCAACCTTCACTGTTTCACCTCCATCAATCAATTCGTTGGTCATATAGGTCAACGTACCTCCGACATGATAGCTGAAATCATTAATCCGGTCACGCCATGTCAGACTTCCGTCATAACCCTTCGCCTCGAACTTTCCGCTGTTCATATCAGGTGCGCTTCCTCCCAATATGCCCGGATAAAGCCTTTCAACCAGCATATTGTTGTTCTTTTTCATAAAAAGTTCGAAACTGCCGGAAAGACGTCCGTTCAAGAAGCCGAAATCCAAGCCGACATTATAATTATAGATGCGTTCCCAGGTACGTTCCGTACTGACCAGACCGGCAGACTCCACATAAGTCGCATTCGAACTTCCCAGATATGCACCCGAACCTGCCCGATAGTTATACAATTGAATACCGTCATAACGCCCGATACCGCTTTGGTTGCCGACCTCGCCGTACGAAACCCTCAGTTTCAGTTCATTGACATAATCCTTTATATTTTCCATGAACGCCTCCTCTGTTATTCGCCATCCTCCAGAGAAACCATAGAAAAAAGCCCAACGATTTTCAGGAAGGAATTTGGAAGAACCGTCATAGCGCGCATTCGCTTCGAGCAGGTATTTTTCTTTGAAATTGTAGTTTACACGACCGAAATAAGAAAGGATGGCCTCCTCCCATTTATCGACTTTATCAATGTAAACTTCACCCTGTCCGTTCAAGGCATCCAAGGAAGGCTCCACATTCTCTGCCTTTGTCGCGCTGTAATCGTATGCCCCATAATCATACTGGACACCTGCCATAACCGTCAAATCATGCTTCTGACCAAACAACTTCGAATAAGTAAGGAATGCAGATGCTGTGACATTGTCTGTACGGGATGAGCTTCTCATATACGAAGAGTCTTCCTGCCTGGGATAAGGACTGTTTTCGTTGCGAATCAGCGTTCCGTCATAAGAATACCAGTCGATAGGCAGATACTCTTCATCACGGAAAGCAGTATTCGTGCTGTATCCCAAGGTTGCATTGAAGTTCAATCCGTCAATGATTTTCCACTTCAGCACCTCATTGATGCTCATGGAAGTGACCACCAGTCTATTGTCACCTCCCAGTTCACATAACCAGTTCGGCGTATGTATTCCTCCCCATGCGTACGGTTTTCCGTCAATTGTGGAAACAGGCAAGCCCGGCTGGGGAACGCTTCTCCCCAATGCTCCTCCAATCTGTGTCGGAGCGACTTGATGCTGACGGCTGGCAGAAATGTTCGAGTCAACACTGAAGTTGTCTGTTATATTAAAGGTATTTGAAAGGCGTACATTAAAACGTTCGTTCGAATTGTTTCCCCACTGCAAGGTTCCCTGATCATACAAATATCCGAGCGACAAACGGTAAGTGGCCTTATCCGAACCTCCTGAAATACTCAAGTCGTGCTGAGTGGAATTAGCGTTCCCCCACAACACATCCGTCCAGTTCATGTCGTGAAATACGAAATCTGCCACACCTGTATATGCTCCCGGTATCGGAGCGACTCCGCCTCCCCCGTCCGCTTTAAACCAACTGCCTTTCATCTGTTTGGCCATTGTGGCATAACGTATCCATTGGTCATCTTCCGGACGTCCGTCATTCCGGCGCGCCTGAATCACTCCGTCCGCCCATTCGTCCAGACTCATCAGACGAGGCTGAAGCCCGACTATCTTGCGGGTATACGAACCGTTGTATTCTACCCTGGTCTTTCCCTTTTCCGCACGCTTCGTTGTGACAAGAATCACACCGCCCGCAGCTTTCGAACCATAGATGGCTGCCGAGGCATCCTTCAGAAAGTTAATCGACTCAATATCGGCGGCATTCAGCTGCGCCATCTCGCTTACTCCGCTTGCCGGCACACCGTCGATAATCAGCAAAGGTTCTGTCGTGTTTCTGGAAACGGCTCCACGAATCGAGATGCCCCATCCTTCTTCACCCGGAGCTGCGGAAGAACGAGTGATGCGAAGTCCCGGCACCTGTCCCTGCATAGCCTGCAAAGGATTGGCCACCGTACCCTTGTCCTTGAACATTTCCGGTCCCACAACAGCCACAGAACCGGTCAGCGTTTCCTTTTTCTGTGCGCCGTATCCAACAACGACCACCTCTTCCAGCATCTCCGAATCTTCTTTTAAAGTTACCGACAACACCTTCTTCTCTGCAGAAACTTCCGTCGTTCTGTAACCTATATAAGAAATGACAATCACCGACCGAGGCGAAGCCACATTCAATGAAAATTTGCCGTCCAAATCGGTAACCGATCCGTTGGACGTGCCTTTTTCCATTACGGTTGCACCGATAACCGGCTCACCGTTCGGGTCGAGCACCACGCCCGACACCTTTGTTTTCTGCATCACCGAACGTATCTCCGTCACATCTGCACGCAAGGGCAAAACGCTCTCTCCCAACAGGGCGGCAGATACAAAGAACGCAGAAAACAAAATTCTTTTGGAAGGGAATTTCAAGAATTCATTCTTCATAACCTACAAATTTTAAAATTAACAATCACTCATTTTTGCATCCGGTTTCTTTCCTCACCAGCCAAAAGAGGCATCGGACACATTGCAAATGTAGATTAAAAGGAACAAGAAGAAGAATCTTTTCACCCTTGAGATGTCTATCTTCGCCCGATAAGACCGCGCACAAGACAACATTCTATAAAACAGCGGTTTAACAACAAAAAAGTCAGTCTTATTTAATTGAATAAGACTCTTTGGGAGGCTTTTGTTTTCCTTTTTCACGCAACAGGGGGAATTATAGCAAGTGTCCGCACGCTTCAACCGAAACGTACGGACACTTGCAAAGGAAAGCCTGGCGGATCAGCTCACTGATTAGACTGTTTTATGTATTCATTCGGAGTAATACCCGTCTTATTCTTAAAGCAACGGAAGAAAGAAGCGCGTGAACCGAATCCGCATTTCTCTATCAAAGTATTCAGCGTATATTTTGCATGTGCTTTCCGAGCTATCAGCTCCTTGAACTCTTCTATCCGCCAATCATTGACATAATCATAATAACTTTTCTTCAGATATTGATTGAACAGATAAGACAAGGTATGTGAGGAAACACCGATAATCTCCGCCAGATCCATAAGCTTCAGATCAGGATTCGCGTAAAGTTTCTTCTCTGACATCGCATTCTCCAGTTTCCGGACAAGCTGTCTGCATTCGGAATCCGACAAGTTGCTGGTCCGGTATTTTTCTTTCGGTGCCTCGAGCTTCTTCCGCTCCTTTCTTTTTCTCCCAACATAAACGAAGAAAGAACACACCATTGCAATACAGCACAAGACTATTCCTATAGTCCAGGCCTTCCAGTTCGTCGGCGAAAGCACTTTGACGGCCATGCCGGTTTCCGTATCCGGCTCACCCATACGGCGGACCTTGAATACATATGCACCCGGCTCAAGATTATAGTATACCGCTTCCGATTTCCCCACCAATCTCTTCCAATCGTTCTCCAAGCCTTCCAGCTTATATTCATATGCCGCATAAGCCGGATCGGTAAAGGCAAATCCGGAAAAACGGAAAGTCACATTATTCTGCTCGGGATCCAATATGACCTTACCGTATGTTCCAGCACCGCCTTTCATCGGAAACGGAACGGATTTCCCGTTTACATAAACTTCTGTCACATGCATCGTATAAGGCAAGCCGCGCCTTTGCCGCTTCCAATTCTCCGGAAGATAAAGCAGGCCCTCATTATTAGCGAACCATATTCTCCCGTCCTTGCCTCTAACCGGCTCACAAGGGAGAAAGTTCGGATCGGGAATGCCGCTCACAAAATTATAGGGGACAAAACTGTTTTTCTTATCATAATAGAACAGACCGCTCCCCGTACCAATCCAAAGACAGCTGTCTTTGTCTTCCGTAACGAATCTGATTTCCTTTCCTTCCAGCGGAGTGCCCGGCCCTATTTCATAGACCTTGCTCATTGCCAGATCTGAAACGAAAAGATTTCCTTTATACGGAACAAAGTAAAGCTTATGCTCCGAATCCTCAAACATGGAACCGACCTTTGCCTTGTCCGGAAAATGTTCCGGAAAAACATTCTTCTTGATCGTTTTTGAGGCCGGATCCCAAATGGCTATTCCTGTTTCCGTACAGATCCATCCCTTGCGCATGGAATCAAAAAACACAACATAGACATTCCCCTCCGGCAGCGGAGAGTTTTTATGATCAAAATGATGCAAGAGCGAATTTCCTTTATAGCAATACACACCCGTTGATGCACCTATCCACAAACGCCCCTCTTCATCTGAGGAAAAACAAAAAACGCTGTTATGCCTGAACGCCTCAGAACCGTCGGCATCAAAATCTAGAATTTTCCCGGAATCAAGCTCAAACACATACATTCCTCCTCCGTATGTACCGATATAAACTTTGCCGAGAAAAGCATAACACGTGAGAATTATGTTGGACCGCAGCGAAGGAGTTCCGAAACGCACAACCGACTGCTTCTGCTCATCAATGCAATACAGTCCGTTACGCGAACCGATCAGTTTTTTCCCGGAACCAATGTAAATGCTGCGCACCGGAATGTGTTCGGAAGTGAAATACGGAGTCTTATAAACAGCAAATAACGGTTCCTGATGCACAGTATAGTCAACCCCCGTCTGATAAAGCCCTACCCATACCAAACTGTCCCTGTCGACCAAAAGTGAATAGACGGAATTGGAACGCAGCCCCGGCTCTTCCCTTCTCTCCGGATCATTCCGGAAAGAGCGCACGATCCTCCGTTCGCGTACAGACACGAAATGCACGCCGTTGCCGTCTGTCCCCACATAGAGCATATCGTTCCCATCATCCGACAAGGACATTATTACATCGCATCCCACATCAACATACCGGGAGAAAGCTGCTGTTTTCATATCAAACCGCAGGATTCCGTGATTCATTGTCCCGATATACAAAACAGAATCAAGGCACGTCATCGTCCGATAGGAGCATTCGCTTTCCTCTTTGAAAAGGCTGTTCGGATAGTGAGTTGTCTTTCCATTCTTCAGATTCATGGCATACAGACCGTTGCGCGTGATCATCCACAGACTGCCGCCCGCCTTGTCCAGATAAAGGCTGATGACAAAATTACCGGAAGAAAGGATGTTTGAGTCAACCTGACGGAATTCAAAAGCCCCGTCCCGGCAAATGTACAATCCTGTTTCGCTGCCTATATATAATGTTCCGTCATCACCCTGGCAAATAGACCGCACGCCGTGAGCAATTACATCCGGAGCGACCCGCCGCAACGAATCACCGTCCACCTGCCAGAGTCCCATGTCATTTCCCATCCAAATCCGATTGTCCGAGGTTTCTACAATCGTATTCACCCATTTCAGCTTTTCATTTTCACCGGGTATCGGATAATGCTTCAAGTGTATTCCGTCAAAACGCTCCACAGAAGTGGAAGTTCCCATCCACATATATCCGCACGAATCCTTATACAAAGCGCAGACCGTCAGGTCGGAAAGGCCGTCTGAACCCGTCAGCCCACGAAATGTGAAGGGAGCGCACATTGCAGAAAGAAAAGAAAGGAAAAGAAGGCATACAGCCAGGTATATAGTTCTCATAGTCAGTCGTCATTACGGTATGATACCGCAAAGATAGCAAAAAAACTCATAAACAAAAGCAGAAACCGACCAACCGCATCCGAAATTGCGGACGCCTCAGAATTCGCATCCATCCGCTTCTCCTTTTCACCCCGACAAAGAGTCATGCCTGCCGCGGCATTTTTTATATTCCACAACGTGGAATATACGGTCCACAATCTGGAATGTACATTCCAAAGGCTGGAATGTACGTTCCACAACGTGGAATATAGAACCGTTCACGGCATTCGGAAAATACATGCACAAACAAGCAACAAACATTTTCACAGAAACTGCTTCATATATGTACGTATTTCCTTGCGTCCGGCCAATAAATGATTCTCTACCGTTCTTTTGGAGAGATTCATCTTTTCCGCAATATCCGCAGAACTTCTCCCCCGGAAGTGACTCTGCATGTATACTTCACGACGGCGTACGGGCAGCTCCGAAAGCTTGCGCCACAGCAGACACCTCAACTCATCCATAATAACACGGCTTTCTGTCCCCGCACAGAAGCTCTCTTCCGCCCCGCCTACATATTCCATCACCTCCTGCCTCTTGTAAAACCTCCTCAGATAGTCTGTAACCAGATTCCGGGCTATCGTATAAAGCAATCGCTTGAGCGTGTCTTCACTCAAAGGCCTGCCAGCACTCCAAAGGCGGAGAAAAGTGTCTTGCACCAAGTCTTCCGCATCCTCTTTCCTGCCTATCCTGCCATAAACGTAAAAGAAAACATCATGTCTGTATTTCCGATAAGCATCGCCCACCAAACCACTAAATTCTGTCATTGTATCATTCATGGATTTATCTTTGAATATTTATATATGCTCCACAAATATAAACCTCAAGGTTATTTACAGAAAAGAATAAAAATCCTGATTGATACAACTACACGTAACAAAACTCAAACCGCGGAACTCTGCTGAAAATCAAACAGATAATTCAAAATTAATCTGTATCATTCAATAATATAAGACTCAAACCGGGCCCGACAGGCACAACAAACTTCAAGGGCATCGGAAAGATCTTAAAAACAAGATCTCCCGACGCCCTTGAAACCGGCCGCTGAAAAACAGCTTGTTTATTCAGCCTTTTCTTCGCTTTCTTCTTCTACAAACTCCGTTTCTCCGTTGGCTACAAGCAGATTGTACCACTGTACAAGCTTCTTGATGTCACTTGTATGCACACGGTCACGGTCGTAATTCGGAAGCACCTCTGCCATGAAAGCATGGAGTTCTTCGTTGGAAGCCTTCTTGTAATTGAAAGAGATCTCGCCTCCATTTTCCTTTTTCTTGATCGACTCAAGAACTGTACCCAGCGGAACTTCGTCCGCATCGGTATACATGGCGATATCTCCCAACGAAATCACCTTGTCGCTGCCATAAATAGGCATTCTTTTCTTCTCAGCACTCACCGACTCAACAATCAGCATATTTTTTGCCTGTGATACCAACTTATACAAACCGGGCTTGCCGGAAATTGCCAAAATAGTCTTTAACATAGCTCGTCTAAATAATGTCTTAAAAAAATTAGTTGTCTTTCGGTTGACAAAAATACAATCCTCAGACGAAATACACAAACTATCCGATGTCTTTTCTGCCGATGAGCGCAATAAGAAGGTTGTCAATCTGGGGTTCAAGAGAAGAAATCCCGTCATTCAAGATAACAAAGTCCGATTTCTTCCTTTTCTCCTCATCTCCCATCTGCGCCTTCATCCGCGAAAGCACCTGGCGTTCGCTCATTCCGTCACGCTGCATAACGCGGCGGATACGCAAGGCTTCCGGAGCGTATACCATCACGGTCTTGTCGACTCCTTTGTTGAATCCGGACTCAAACAGTATGGCACTTTCCATACCCACCAGACGGCATCCCTCGCTTCGCATTCTCTCCGCCCACAAAAGGAAATCATCAAACACGCAGGGATGAATGATCGAATTGACTCTCCGGGCATTTTCTTCACCGGCAAACAGATAGGAGGCAAGCAACGGCTTGTTGAGGGATCCGTCCGGAGCATAGACACCGGCTCCCAGCAGTGCCGTCAGTCCGTCACGTATTTCCGGCGAATCTACAGTCAGCGTCTTTGCCCTGCTGTCTGTGTCATACAACGGCACTCCCCGCTTTTCAAGCAGAGAAGACACATACGACTTTCCGCTGCCTATCCCTCCCGTTATTCCCAGTTTAATCATCTATAGAATCTGCTTTAAGATCTTCGGGCTGCTGCTCTATCAGATAATCCACCGCAGCCGGAACAATGCGGATATGATTGACGAAATCCGGCGACTTCTTTACCGACAATTCAATCTTGTCCGACTTGTTTTTTACAAGCTCTTCGTAAGAAACTCCAATAAAGAAATCGTTTTCCGAAACAAGCTTGAAGTTTTTCAGGCCCACTTGAAATGTCACGCGGACTTTCGAAGGAAAGGTGCGCAACACCTTTCCCGGAGGAAAGTTCAAGCCAACAACCGGTATTTCAATCGTTTTTTCTGAATACATGTCTGTGCATACCGTCAGATCGGCCGATGCAGGCACGAACTTGACACCGCGGATCTTCTGCAACGGAAGATGACGCCTCACGGTATCCGTGATATTCTCTATCGTGAAAGGAGCGGTGTAGGCAACAGAAAGAGTTTCAAGCAAGTTTTTCGGCGCGTAGACCGTTACGGAATCCGGAGAAAGATACATATTGCTCACATAATACTGCATCCCGGCCAGCACGGTTCCGTTTATAGCGACAGGCACCTGCTTAGCCTCCCCCTGCGAATAAATAAAGTCGATCGTATCGGGATGCACAGAAACGATCCGCGTGGTATTGTTCAGTTGCGAGGATATTCTTTTCATGACTTCAGCCGTCGGGATATGCACGCAGCCTCCCTTATCCTTATAATCGTCGAAATTGAACACCACAGGAAAGAACGTGCGCCCCAGCATGTAGTTCAAAAGCACAGTTCCCCTGTCCTCCACCTTCACTCTAAGCTGTCCGGGGATTTCGGAAGTCATTACAACATCTTCCGGAATCCCTTTCAGGCGCAAGGGTATTTTGAATTCGGCACGATATTCGTCGTTCATTGTCTGCAGAAGCCAGAAGCAGAATGACACGAACACAAAAAACAAAAAAATCAGAAACTCCCTGCTCTTGTCGCTTAGCAAGAAGTTTCTGATCCTTCTGTAAACAATTGGAATATATCTTCTTATGTTCTTCTTGGCGAACATCTTAAGTCAGACTTAATTTATTTGGAAGCCTGCGACTGCGCGTCAGGGTAAATCGAGTTCTTGTCGATTTTTATTTTTACGCTCGGAGCGATTTCAACGACCACAGCGTTGTCTTCTATTTCTTTAATCTTGCCATAAATGCCGCCGGCCGTAATTACAGACTGACCCACCTCAAGACCTTTGCGGAACTTCTGTATTTCCTTCTGCTTCTTGTTCTGCGGACGAATCATAAAGAAATACATGATTACGAAGATGGCTACCATCATAATGAGGAAAGAGTAGTCGGCTCCCCCCTGTGCCTGCAACATAACAGTTAACAAATTCATACTTTTTCTTGATTTAGATTTTGATTAATACTATTCTCAGTTCTTTGTCAGTTTATTGTCCTTCTTCAACTGCTTCACGATGCCGTCGAGCGTACCGTTGATGAAAGCCCCGCTTTTAGGCGTGCTGTACAGCTTGGCAATCTCAACGTATTCGTTCAACGAAACACTGATCGGTATGTTCGGGAAGCTGAGTATTTCGGCCAGAGCGATCTGCATAATCACCATATCCATCACCGCCACACGGTTCAAATCCCAGTTCCGCGAATTTTCGCTTATCAGATGGCGATAGTAATCCGCATTCAGAATCGAACGGCGGAAAAGACGGCGGGCAAAGTCCTGATCCTCCTCATCCTTGAATTCCGGAAGCAGCTCCTGCTTTTCCCCGTTCTTCGGATCAACAAACGTATCCACAATTTCCTTGTCATCGTTCCAATACAGACTCTGGTCTTCAAGCACATCATCCAAAGCCTGATTGTTGAACACCATCTTCTTGTAAAGCTTTCTCCACAGTTCGCGGTCTTCATCATACGAAGAAGTTTCGCTGGCCATATATTCCTTATATATATCGCTCTGCATAATCTGTTCGCAGAGGCCTTTAACGAATTCACTTTCATTCTCCCATGTCCGTTTTTGGGAAGCCATAAACTCATTCAGCTGAACATTTGATTCGAGCTGCGCGATAAAACGGTTTTCAACGAATTTCATGTTGGGCGACAAGTCTTCCTTCGTAGGAGCCAGTTTGTGTTTGGCTGCATCAATTCGTTTTGCAGCATACCGCGTCACCTCAACCATCAACAAGAGAAGATAGTTGTACAGATCATACGCTTTCGACAAGCTGAAAAACAATTCTTTCTCAGCCGTATCCAAGTTTTTACCACCATTCTGATAATATGCGTATATTATCTGAACTATCTTAAGACGAATAAGAACTCTATTAATCATATTAATTATACAAATTTCAGGTTTGCAAAAGTAATCAAATTTCTCAAACCAGACATCACTGCAGGGCATATTTTTTCTTTTTTTTAGAGATTTGTTTTTTTTATCCTGCCAGCCCTTTGCAATTTACAAAAAAATCAGCAATTTTGAAGCGGTTTTATAAGTATTGTGAACTATGGAAGAACTGAAAAAGAAAACAACAGCTAGTGAAGCAGACAAAGAAATCGTCTTCTCCAAAGCAATCAAAGCGGGGAAACGCATTTATTATCTTGATGTCAAGAGAAACAGAAAAGATGAAATGTTTTTAGCCATAACCGAAAGCAAAAAAATCGTACTCGGCGAAGGAAACGATTCTCAAGTGAACTTTGAAAAGCATAAGATCTTTCTTTACAAAGAAGATTTCGAGAAATTCATGGACGGATTAAAGCAGGCCATTCAGTTCATCGAACAGGAACAGGGTCCGGTTTACGGGCAGACACACATAGCCGACACAAACAATTTGGGAAAGAATGCGCTTACGCCAGACGCCAATGAAATAAAAATAGACATTGATTTCTAATTTTTCGGGGAAAAGTTGGTCAAAAAGGAGAAAAAGGCTATCTTTGCACCGCTTTTAAAAAATCATCGTGTGCAAACACACAGTGTGATGGTGAATTAAGCAGCAAATCAACTTAATTTAGAGTAACACAAAAATTTTAAGTAATGAAATCAATTGAAGTAAAAGGTTCTTTAAGAACAGAAACAGGAAAGAAAGCAACTCACGAACTGCGCAAGAACGATTCTATCCCATGCGTGCTTTACGGATCACAGAAAGAT
>ENA-OPVK01001599-OPVK01001599.1-human-gut-metagenome-genome-assembly--contig:-NODE-1599-length-13189-cov-2.439775_pt1 | contig 13189 bp, 9 predicted proteins | sample MGYA00241495_ERZ501982 | MGnify/ENA primary metagenome ERZ501982 (study PRJEB25962, sample SAMEA2042002) | human gut metagenome | biome: human gut; feature: human-associated habitat; material: faeces...
AACAAAAGACATGAAAGACATTGGGGAACCGCCGGTTCTTAGAAGGCAGGTACAACTGTAGGTTGTAACTGGCTTCTTAGTACCGTTGCGAGTGACACATAGCGAGAGCGTGTCTTGAATGTTTTTGTTGATTTTGAACAATTGAAAGAAGAGTAGATGAGTTTCGCAAACGCCTAGATATAGAAGGTTAAAAAAGGAGAAGAACTATGGATCAAATCGAAAAGTATATTGAGGAACTAATGGAAAAAAGCACACCGGACCGTCCCATCTGGAACATCGAAAAAATCATGCAGGGGTTAAAATCTACATGGAATTACATTGATGGCTGTATGATCAAAGCAATCCTGGAAATGTATGCGATCACGAAAGAGGATAAGTATCTGAAATTTGCAGACGATTTTATTGACTGCAAAGTGAATGCGGATGGGACAATTGAGGGGTACGATGTCGATGAACTAAATATTGATAATGTGAATGCGGGAAAAACACTGTTTGAGCTTTTTGATCTGACAGGCAAAGAAAAATATAGAAAGGCAATTGATCTTGTTTACAGTCAGGTGGCGCAGATGCCACGCACGAAAGAGGGGAACTTCTGGCACAAAAATATCTATCCGGATCAGGTCTGGCTGGACGGGCTGTATATGTGTCAGCCGTTTTATATGGAATATGAGACCCGTTTTCATGACAAAAAAAATTATGACGATATTTTCCAGCAATTTTTTAATGTTGAAAAAAATATGAGAGATCCAAAGACCGGATTATACTATCATGCGTATGATTCATCCAGAGCAATGTTCTGGTGCGACAGAGTCACCGGGTTGAGCCAGAACTTCTGGCTGCGCGCACTGGGCTGGTTTTCCATGGCACTGCTCGATACATTAGACAAAACAGACGCATCGGCTGCAGGAGAATCTTACGAAAAATTAAAACAAATATTTGTCGAACTCATGGATGCTATGTTAAAATATCAGGATGAGAGCGGTATGTGGTATCAGGTCGTGAATTTCGGCGGTATGGACAAAAACTACCTCGAAACAAGTGGAAGCTCTATTATGGCATATGCACTTTTAAAAGGTGTCCGTCTTGGATTTTTGTCGGAAAGCTATCGCGCATACGGTGAGAAGGCTTTTCATGGAATCTGTGATAACTATCTTTCCACGGATGAAAATGGAAACCTCCATTTGGGCGGAATCTGTCTCGTGGCAGGCTTAGGCGGCGCAAACAGACGGCCGGGAACCTATGATTATTATATGTCAGAGCCGGTTGTCAAAGATGACGCCAAAGGTGTCGGACCATTTTTGCTTGCCTATACAGAGATGCTCCGCCTGAAAAAATAGCACGCCATTTTGAACACTGTCACTGCAAAACTGCTCATTCGACAAATCAGTATGAAGGAAGTAGAGTAGAATGAAACGTTATTTTGATTTTGACATGAATGATTATAAAGACAGAAAATGCAATTTTCATTCGCACACAGTGCGCTGTCAGCATGCAGTGGGAGAAGAGCGGGAATATGTCGAGGAGGCAATTAAGGAAGGCTTTGAGGTGATCGGCTTTTCCGACCATTCCCCTTATTTATTCAAAAATGGATATGTCTCAAGAATCCGCATGACAATGTCCCAGTTGGAGGACTACGTAAAAACCATTGAGGCCTTGAAAAAAGAATATCGGGAGGATATCACGATTTTCCTTGCACTGGAAATGGAATATTTTCCGGGGATTTTTGAGCCGACAATTGAAGAAATCAGACAGTATCCAATGGATTATCTGCTTTTGGCACAGCATTTTTTCTATGAAAATGAAAGTTTTATCAGTGTAAGGAAAAACTGGACGGATGAAATGCATCTGAAAAGCTATGTAGATCTGCTGACAAATGCACTGGATACCGGATATTTTAATATGGTGGCACACCCGGATATCGTAAACTTCACCGGAGATGAAGCATTGTATACAAAGTACATGAAAAAGCTTGCAGACAGATTAAAAGACGAGCAGATTCCAATTGAAATTAATGTGAATGGTTTCCGGGAGTTGTGCAATTATCCAGATCGCAGGTTTGTGAAACTTGGTGTGGAAAACGGAAATGAATTTATTGTCGGCGTAGACGCACACAATCCGGATGAGTATCATGATCTCGCTTCCTACAAGGGATGTATCAAAATGGCAGAAGATTTCGGAGGAAAAGTATTCTGGAAATAAAAAATATCGTAGGGGTTGTGCCTCCCCTACGATATTTTTTTAATCCGAAACCAGCGTCAGCCCTGAAATGTCCGGATGGATGGTCAGGGAGTAGTTTGTGCAGTACACGACAAATCCCGGCGCGGCCCCGTTTGGTTTCTTGACATTTTTTTTCTGTAAATAATCAATCTCCACTTTCTCATCTTCGCGTCCCTTGGAGTAATATCCGGCAAGCATTCCGGCTTCCTCAAAAACGCGGTCCGGCAATTCTTCATTGTTAGATTTTACGATGACGTGGGAACCAGGCATTCCTTTTGCATGGAACCACCAGTCGTTTCCGGTTGCAAACTTGAAAGTGAGTTCATCGTTCTGGTAATTATTTTTTCCAACATAAATATCATAGCCATCGGAGGAGCGGTAGTGGAACGGCTTGCTCTTGATTCTGGCTTTTTTATCGGTCTTTTTGCGCTTAATATAGCCAAACTCGATCAGCTCCTCTTTGATCTGTACGAGATCGTCTTCCGTCAGGGCAATGTCTAAAGCCGTGGAGATACTTTCGAGATGTTCGATCTCCGTCTTTGTCTCCTCTGTCAGCTTGGTGAGTGCCTCATAAGTACGCTTTAATTTGTTGTATCTGTCAAAATATTTCTGCGCGTTTCCCTTGGCGTCTAACTGAGAGTCGAGCGGAATGGTGATCATCTCGTTGGTGTAATAGTTCAGTGCCTCTAACTTTTTCGCGCCTTCCTCTAAACCATAGCCGTAGGTGTGGATCAGCTCACCGTATACTTTATATTTATCCCGTTTTTCCGTGTCTTTCAGCTGTTTTTCCTGCAATTGGTATTTCTTGCGGTTACGGTCTAAAGCAGTGGAAACGATTTTTCTCAAATCAACGGATTTCTGACGGATTCTTGTATACACATTTTTGGAAGCATAATATTCCTCCAAAACCTGTGAGATGGAATCAAAATTTTTGGCATCATAGTCCGAAAACTGTGTGAGCTCGATGCAGGAAAAATCAATCGGTTCTTTTCCTTTAAAAATAATGTTTGGTTTGTAGGTATGATTTTTCACATCCTCTGCAATCCAGGTGAGATTGTTAAATAAATGCTTTTTGCCGTCGTCATCCAGCGAGTCGACCGGCATATCTCCGTCAATGGAACTGCGGTGGCAGATTTCGGAGGCAAGCAGGGGACTTAAGCCTGTAAAAGAAGAGTAGAGAGCCTTTGTGATGGAGGTCGGTTTCTTCATAACCATATCCATAAAGGCTTCTTCCGTGACTTCGAGCGGGTTTAAACGGTCATCCTGTGTGGCAGGAATGCAGTAGTCGCGCCCCGGAAGCACTTCACGCAGGGAACTCATCATCGATGAGATATGTTTGATGCTGTCAATAATTTTTCCATCACTGTTACAGAAAATGATATTGCTGTGTTTTCCCATCAGCTCTACAATCAGCGTTTTCTGGCAGAGATCGCCCATTTCATCCAGATGTTCAATATCGAAGTGAATGATACGTTCCATATGCGGCTGGTAAATCTTTATGATCCTTCCATTTGCAATATGCTTGCGCAGCACCATACAGAAGTTTGGTGCGGTCATAGGGCTTGGTTTATTCTGATCCGTCAGATATAGAAAAGGCAGAGATGCGCTTGCGGACATGGCAAGGCGGAACTGTCCGTTACTTCCTTTACAGGTGAAGAGCAGTTCGTCGTTTTCCGGCTGCGCAATCTTGCTGATCTTTGCGTTTAAAATTGTCTGGTTTAATTCATATACGATATTGGAAATCACAAATCCATCAAGAGCCATTTTGAGTACCTCTTTTTATTCTGAAAAATTTGGATAATTGCGAAACTACAGATGAACTTTTGTATGTTGCAATGATCCATAAAATCTGCCCGGAATTACCGGGCGCATGGTTCATTATAACGGATTCTACGAAATCTGCATAGATGCAATATATAATTTCAAAAGCCGGATCGCATAATCACGCTGTTGCTTGGAGCAGCGGGAAAGAATATGGATCACTGCAAGTTCATCGTTTTCCTGCCGTCTTGCCTCTTCGTCTGTCTGTTCCCCGAACATCATATAATCAAGGCTCATGTCGAGACACTCAGAAATCGCAAGCATTGTTTCCGTGGACATTCCACAGGTGCCGCGCTCAATATCCGAACAGTATTTCGGTGCACGGTCTATTCTCTCTGCAACCTCGTCCTGTGAAAACCCTAACTGGATTCTCTTTTTTCGAATACGGTCGCCAACGGCCAAACGGTCATACGCTTCTCTTTTTCGGTTCATAAAAACGCCCCTTTCTCTTTTGTTTCTTATTGTGTGTGATTCTCTGTATCATATTCTTGCGAAAAAAACGTAGAAATAAAACACAATGGAAACGTAATTTAATAGTGAGTTTAAAAGGTATGTGAAGGATACGTTTAAAATGTGATATTGAACAAAAAATAAGAAAGATATGTCAGAAAACTGTAAGTTTCTTCTGTTGACATAATCAACGGACATGTGTATGATAGAAAATGTTTAAAACACGAAAATAAAATATGTTTATAACGCATAAGGGCAAAGTTATGAAAAACAAAAGAAATCAGAAAAATATCATATGGAAGATACTGCTTATCATTTTCAGTATCGTTCTTATCATATGTCTCATAATCATTGGAATCCAAAAATATCAGCAGAAAAAGCAGCAGGAGTATTACGAAGCTTTACTGGAAAATGCAGGCAGTCAACCGCAGGCGACTGAGGAGATGCCGGAGCCGGAAACGGAAGAAACGCCGGATATTTTAAAAAGCCTTGGAATTGAAATCCCGGAAAAAGATATTGATTTCGCAGCATTAAAAGAAGAGAACAGCGATGTGTATGCCTGGATTTATGTGCCGGGAACTAATGTTGATTACCCGGTGTTACAGCACCCGACGGATGATGCCTATTATCTGGAACACAATATGGACGGTTCAAAAGGGCTTCCGGGTTGCATTTACTCGGAGAGCGTGAACACGAAAGATTTTACCGATCCGAATACGGTTTTATACGGTCATAACATGAAAAACGGAAGCATGTTTGCTTCTTTGCATAATTTTGAAGACCAGCAGGTGTTTGAGGAAAACCCTTACTTCTATATCTATACGGAAGACAAAACCTATGTGTATGAAATTTTTGCCGCTTACAAATACAATGCGATTCATCTGATCTATAACTTCGACCTTACTAATCCGGAGATTTTTCAGAATTATCTGGATCAGATTTTTGAGATCCGCGATATGAGTGCAAATATCAGGCAGGATGTTACAGTCAATGCAGACAACCACATTGTCACATTGTCGACCTGTGTTTCCGGTGAGAAAAACATGCGTTATCTTGTACAGGGAGTTTTACTGAATGAATAAACAAAAAAGTACAGAACAGACAAAAAAACAACAGAAAACATGGATAAAAATCATAAAGATCGTGGGAATTGTACTGATATGCCTGATCCTTTTTGCACTTATCGCATTTGGAGTGTTAAGGGCACTTGGAAAAAGTGGAATCAAAAAAACAACGGTCGGCGAAGCACCGGTACTTGAATCCACGGAATCAACCGAAGAGGGCTGGCAGGATGGATGGATCCGCTATAATGGTCAGATCTATGCCTACAACGAAGATATCATGACATTTCTCGTCATGGGTGTTGACAATGACGATGTTGTAAAAAAGGCAAAAGACGGTCTGAGCGGCGGACAGGCTGACGCAATGTTTCTGGCAGTCATGAATCCGCATGATAAATCAGTTTCCATTATTGCGGTCAACCGCAATGCGATGGCGCTTGTGGATGTCTATGATGAGGATGGCGTTTACATGGGGCAGTATACCAAGCAGATCACTTTACAGCACGGTTACGGCGACGGAATGGAATTAAGCTGTGAGCGGAGTGTGGCGGCGGTGTCGAGACTTTTTTACAATCTTCCGATCAGCGGTTATGCGGCGATCAACATGGGAGCGATCCCGGCTTTAAACGATGCAGTTGGCGGTGTGCAGGTGACGGTTTTAGATGATGTCATATACCCGGAATACGATATGGATCTCCATCAGGGGGATGAAGTGACACTGACCGGACATCAGGCTTACTGGTATGTGCGCGGAAGAAATGAAAATGTGTTTAACAGTTCTTCCCTGCGTTTAGAGCGCCAGAAACAGTTCCTGACCACGTTTATTGCACAGGCAAAAAACAAGGCGGTCACAAATCCATCCATTGCAGTGGATTTATACAACACCATATCCAAATATATGGTGACAGACATTGATATTACAAAATTTACTTACCTCGCTTCTGAGGCTTTGGGATACAACTTTGATATCGACCATTTGTACACCATGCAGGGTGAGACACTGATGGGAGATAAATATGAGGAATTTTATGTCGATGACGATGCGCTGTATCAGCTCATCATTGATGTGTTCTACGAACCGGTAGAATCAGAGGATATTAAGTAAGGAAAATTCCTTATTTAATATAGAAACCACATGGAATACGTGAGGAAAGGAGGAAAACAAGTTATGAAGAAAAAAATCGCAGTCGTACTTACAGCATTAATGGTTATGGCTATGGGAACAACAGCTTTCGCTGCAACAAGTCCAACAACCAAAACATCTGAGACAACTACAACAGAGGCTACTGCTTATGCTAACGTTACAGTAGCAGCAGACGGCATCGTGATCGATGGCGTGGCTTCTACAGCAGCTCCAACTGTAAAAGCTGTTACAACAGCTCAGGTTGAAGCAGCTCAGACACAGGCAGTTGCAAGCGTAGCTCCTACAGCTAAAGTTTTACAGATGATCGATGTAACTCTTCCTGTTTCTTTCGAGAAAGCACAGTTGACATTCTCTGTTAACGGTGTGACAGCAGGACAGAAAATCGCTGTTTTACATCAGAAACATGACGGAAGCTGGGAAGTTATCAACCCGGATTCAGTTGGAAACGGAACTGTAACAGCTACATTTACATCTCTTTCTCCAATCGCATTTGTTGCATACAATGCATCAGCTCAGACAGGAGAAACAACACCTGTTTTACCAATTATTGTGCTTATCTGTGTAGCAGGTATCGCAGTATGCGGAGCAAAAGTTAAATTTAACAACTAATTTTATGAATCTTAAGATTTATAAAAAGAAAAGAATGAACATGTGGTAGTTCCTGCAAAAGCAGGAATAACAGGCGGTCTGTGTCATGCAGACCGCCGGAAAAAGAACTGACAGGATGAAGTAAAATGAAGCATGCATTAATAATCACAACCATCAGCGGATTCGTACCGCAATTTGAAATGAATGATGTGAGAATCTTACAGGAGAATGGTTATACGGTTCATTATGCATCCGATTTTGAAAATCCGATTTACAATATCGATCAAACCCAGTTGAAAAGAGACGGACTGATTTTACATCATATCGATATCAGAAAAAGTCCGTTTCAGATCACAAAAAATACAAAAGCATTTTTACAGTTAAAACAGATCATCAGAAAAGAACAGATCAGTCTGGTACATTGCCACAATCCAATGGGTGGCGTGGTGGGAAGGCTTGCCGCAAAAGCTTCCGGAAGAGAACCATATGTTGTATACACGGCACATGGGTTTCATTTTTATGAGGGGGCACCGAAGAAAAACTGGCTGCTCTACTATACGGCAGAGAGGTTTCTGGCAGCATTTACCGACCGGATCATTACAATCAACAGAGAAGATTATGAGAGAGCAAACCGCTTTCGTTTAAAAGAGCATGGATGTGTGGAACAGATTCCGGGCGTCGGTGTGAATATAGAGAAGTTCCGGAAAAAACCGGAACTGAGAGAAATAAAAAGAAAAGAACTGGACATCCCGCCAGATGGATTTCACATCGTTTCGGTGGGAGAACTTGTGGAAAATAAAAATCATGCAGTCGTGATCGAGGCAGTTGCCCGGTTACATGACGAAAATATTTATTACAGTATCTGTGGCAAAGGCTCTTACAGGGAAACATTAGAACATCTGATCCAGAAACATCATCTGGAAAAACAGGTCAGACTGTTAGGCTACCGCAATGATGTGCAGGATGTTCTGCAGAGTGCAGACTGCTTTGCATTTCCATCTAAGAGAGAGGGACTTGGGATTGCAGCCATCGAGGCGCTGGCATGTGAAGTCCCGGTGATCGCATCGGATAACCGCGGAAGCAGGGAGTACATGTGTCATCTGGAAAATGGCATTGTCTGTCAGGCAGATAAAGTGGCAGATTTCATGCATGCGATCTGCCGTATGAGACAGTCCGGGCAGCTACGCAGGGAAATGGGAGAGCATGGGAGAAGGACAGCAGAAAGATTCAGCATAGAGGCAACAGATAAAATAATGCGCCGTGTCTATCAGGAGATCAGCGTGACGCAGGAAAGAAAGCGATAGAAGCGTATGGGGGCAGAGTTTGAAAAACAAGTCTCTGTGATCATGGGAGTTTACAACCAGTGGAACAGAGAGGCACTGCAAAAGGCAGTAAAGTCCATATTGAACCAGACACTCACGGATTTCGAGTTCATCATTTACGATGACGGTTCCGATCCGGAGGTGGCAGGTTATATCAGAGAATTAGAAAAGCTTGACGAGAGGATTGTCCTGATTGGAAAAGAGGAGAATCACGGTCTGGCTTTTTCCTTAAATATGTGTATTGGCGCTGCAAAAGGAAAATACATTGCCCGCATGGATGCAGACGATATCGCACTGCCGGAGCGTCTGCAGGTGCAGTATGATTTTATGGAGCAGCATAAAGAGTATGCGTGGTGTGGCTGCAATACGAGACTGTTTGATGAAAACGGTGTCTGGGGAGAACGCAAAATGCCGGAACTTCCGTCCGATAAAGACTATCTGCCGTTTTCTCCCTTCATACATCCAACGGTCATGTACCGCAGAAAACTATTTGAAAAAAACGAGGGCTATCATGTTTCCCCGGAAACATTGCGCTGCGAAGATTATGAGATATTTATGCGTCTTCATCAGCTCGGTTATCAGGGGTACAACATTCAGCAATATCTGTTTGCGTACCGGGAGGACAAGCAGTCTTTTCAGAAACGCAGATTTCACTTCCGGATCAACGAGGCAAAACTCCGCTACCGGAATTTTAAAGCCATGCATCTGCTGTTTCCATTTGGCTGGCTCTATGTGATCCGTCCGGTTGTAGGCGGTCTGATTCCGCCGGGGATCGTTGCGTTATTAAAACGCGGTGAGACGTGGTGGAAGTGTAAAAAAGAACAGATACCCGAAAATGCAAGATTGGAGTATAGCAGTTATGAATCCGACCGACCGCAGAGAACAGAGACTACAATCTTATAAAAAAGCCAGATCCGAGAAAGAAATCTATGAGCGTGTGCTTGCACCGACACTTTATGAATTTGTGGTGTGGGTTTTGCAGAAGGCATTACAAAGCGGAAAAAAACGGCTTTACTTTCTGGCAAGGGACGGTTATCAGATGTATCTTGCCGCACGGCAGCTCTGTAAACAATATGATCTGGACATCGAGTGCAGATATCTCAAAGTGTCGAGATATGCGGTGCGTGTGCCGGAATATCATCTTCTCGGGGAACGCTGTCTGGAACGCATTTGTGTCGGAGGAATCGATGTGACCTTTGAAAAAATCATGCAGCGTGCAGCACTGACAGACAAAGAGGCAGAGGAGATCGCAGCACTTGCCGGGTACACGGAGAATTACAGAAAAGTCATCAATTATCACGAGGTCATGCAGTTAAAAGACCGCTTAAAAAAGATACCACTTTTATTTCATTATATAGACAGACATTCCAAAGAAGCTTATGGGACGGCAATCGGCTATCTTACACAGGAAGGACTGCTGGAACCGGTTCCTTATGCACTGGTGGACAGCGGCTGGATCGGTACGATCCAGCAGAGCATTGAACATCTGCTCAGGCAGAGACAGCCGGACAGAAAGCTCGAAGGATACTATTTTGGTCTGTATGAGATCCCGGAAGGGGAGGGAAGGGAAAACTATCACAGTTTTTACTTCACGCCGTGGGGTGAGATCAAAAGAAAAGTGCATTTCAGCAACAGCCTGTTTGAGGCAGTGTTTTCAGCACCGGAGGGCATGACGCTATCCTACAGGGCAGAGGGAGAGAAAGACAAAACAATCTATGTTCCGGTGACAGACAGCAGGGAGAACCTGAACCGGGAACGGATCAGCCGGTATATCTGCTGGTTGGAAGAGTTTCTGCAGGAGAAAAAGCAATCATTGCAGCAGGCGGACAGTGGGTATGTGGAGGAACTTCTATCACCCTTTATGGGAAACCCGACACAGTTTGAGGCAGAGGCATACGGAAGCCTGCTTTTCTCGGATGATGTGAGAGAGGATGACAATCAGAAAGTGTCCGCAGATTTTTCAGAGCAGGAGATCAAAAACCATCATTTGCTCAACCGTCTGCTCATCATGACAGGCATTCGGAAAAAGGTACTCCATGAGAGTGCGTGGATCGAGGGCAGCATCGCATCGTGCAAAACACTGGATGAAAAAGGCAGGGCGAGAAACCGCTGGCATGCAGTTTTTTATAAATATATCATTTATATGCGCAAATGGATAAAACAAAATATGATTCATGGCAAGTAAATTACAACCTGAATCAGATTATCAAATTGCAGAAGAAATTGACCGCAAAGTCTAGAAGATAAAGCTCAAAAGAAAATAGAGAAGAAAAAACAGACAGGAAATTACAGTCGTGAGAAAGAATAAGGAAGAACTGAAACAATATTACTTTGTCATCAAACAGCTTGTAGACAGAGAGATTAAAAGAAAATATGCGAGATCTTTTCTCGGTGTGATCTGGAGTGTGTTAAATCCACTGATGACCATGGCAGTTATGTCCATGATCTTTAGCGCGATCTTTAAACGTACGATTGAAAACTATCCAATCTATTATCTGACCGGAACGATTTTCTGGCAGCTCTTTTCCGGTGCGACAAACTCCGCAATGACGGCGCTCGTCGATAACCGGACGCTGCTGTTAAAAGTAAAACTTCCGAAACAGACATTTGTTCTGGCAAGGATTTATACCGCACTGACCAACTTTGGCTACACCTGTATTGCCTATGTGCTCATGCTCGTGGTGTTTCAGATCAAAATCAGTCCGACGCTGTTACTGTTTCCGATCGACGTATTTTTCTGTCTGCTGTTCTCCATGGGAATCGGGTACGTGCTCTCGATCCTATACGTGTTTTTTGCGGACATCAAATATCTGTATTCGATCGTCCTGACACTCTGGATGTACATGTCAGCGATCTTTTATCCGTATGAGAGCACAACGCTGATGATGCAGAAAGTCATCGGAAACAATCCGGTGTTTGTCTACATTGCATTTGCGAGGGACTGTGTCATGTATCAGAAATGGCCGGAGACGGATCTATGGATCAAAATGATCTTGTGGGGCATTGCAAGTTTTCTGATCGGTTACTATGTGTTCTCGAAAAAAGAAAACAATGTGATGCAGAAAATATAATGGTTAGATACAGAAGAAAAAATCCGTGAAGGAACAGTACAAGGAAAAAGCAGAGATTGGAGTGAAGATACAAAAGTGAGATTAAAAATCTGGGAAAAATGGAAAAGGATAATACTCCTGGGCACATTCTTTGTGTTGGCAATAGGAATACCGTGGGAAATCCATGCGGAAAATGCAACTGTCACGTTCGGATCTAATTATTATACGGCAACCGACAATGAGACATTTCCGATTGGCGTATACCTGAATGGGGATTCGAGGATTGGAACCTATGAGGTCAAAATATCCTACGATAGCAGACGTCTGGAGTACACCGGAGGTGGTGATTCCGAGGAAAACGGAGTGATCACGTTAAGTGGAACCGGAGTCAATGCGCAGGTCAAATACATGTTAAAGTTCCAGACACGAAGCGGTGGAACGGCAGATATAAAAATAGAGAGTGCAGTGATCCACACTGCCGGAGAGAATGCAGAAGAGTTTGACGTGACAACTCTGGCATCCACCTATGTCACAATTTCCGGTGAAGATACGGTTGGGGATACTCCGCCGGAGGAAAGTCAGGAGACGGAAACCGGAGAAGAGAATCCGGTTTCGGATATTCCGACTGTGATGGAAGTGCCGGTGGAGGAGCAGACCTACTATCTGGTGGATCTCTCCCAGTACACGCCGGAGAACATCGATTTCCAGTATGATACCGGAACCATCACCTATCAGGGAACAGAAGTGGCTGCATATCTGTCAGCAAATGGAGATATCAGTTTTGTGTATCTGGCGGACAGTCAAAAAAACCTTTACCTGTACGCTTACAGCAGTGAAAAAGATAAACTGTATCCCTGCAATTCCATCACAGTCAACGGAGAAAAATATTACTTCATGTCTCCGTATGTGTGCAGCGAGTGGCCGCAGGAACTGACACTTGACATCATCCAGAGCGAATCCATCGTCTATGCGATAGATATGGAAGGTCAGACCGGATTTTATAAGATCACGACCGGAAATAAGCTGGAAACCTGGAATCCGAATGAAGGGCAGGAGAACTTTCAGAATCAGATGAAAATATTGATCATCATTCTGGCTGTGACATTAGTGATCATGTTTCTTGCAATTTTTCTGGTTATCCATATGGATAAAAATAAACAGAGGCAGGATGGTACATCTGTATCCGGGAAAACAAACAATCGGATTAAAACCAGAAAAAACAAATTAAAACAAGGAGAATCCGAAACTTCCTCTGACACAAATGCGGCAGATGATTTTGAGATAGAAGATCTGGCTCTGGATATATCCGAGGAGGAGATCCGCGCATGGCGGGCGGAACTGGAACAGTCTGACGGAGATGATAATTCATCCGATAAAAAGAATTCTGATGGACAAAATGCTGCTGAAAAGTATTCCAATACGGCTGTGCCGGAGGAACGTGCAGGAGAGGAGCCTGTCATTGCTGTGAAGGATGTCACAATGCAGTTCCGGATTGCGATGAACAATGTCTCCGGTATCAAAGAGTATGTGATCCAG
>ENA-OPVK01001600-OPVK01001600.1-human-gut-metagenome-genome-assembly--contig:-NODE-1600-length-13186-cov-2.265098_pt1 | contig 13186 bp, 14 predicted proteins | sample MGYA00241495_ERZ501982 | MGnify/ENA primary metagenome ERZ501982 (study PRJEB25962, sample SAMEA2042002) | human gut metagenome | biome: human gut; feature: human-associated habitat; material: faeces...
CCGCCATTCCTTTTTGACGAGCGGAGAAACGTGGTCTTTTCTTAAATTCGTCCATCGAAATCACTTTTTCTTCCGACTCTTCACAGGCTTTTTTCACATTGGCAAGTATTCGCTTTTTATCGCTGTCACTAAGGGAAATTTTTTCCATTGCTTCTTTATATTCCTGCTGCATGACCATCATCTCCTTTCATCTGCTGAGGAAGTATCCTCGCTAGTTTCTCCCGCCCGCGTTTCAAAAGAGACCGTATCGTAGTCTCTTTCTTCTCTAATATCTCTGCAATTTCCTTAACGGAGTACTCTTCGTAATAATACAAATGGATGGCACTCCGGTACTTTTCAGGCAGTTGTGATATGATTTGCAAAATATCGCTTTCTTCTTTTTGCTCCTGCTTCTCATCTGCCACATCGTACCCTTCCGGTATTGCCACCTCCCTCTGTCTGGACGCCGATTTTAACTTGTCCTTGCACAAATTCGACGCTACCTTTAGAAGCCACGCTTTTTCATGACTCTCATCTTCAAATACTCCTGCTGACTGCATAAGGCGAATCAGCACCTCCTGAACAATATCTTCTGCATCCTCCCTGCTTTTCATGTAGGAATAGGCTAACCGCAATATATCATTGCCAAATAAGTCCAGGGCTTTTTCCACCGCGTCTGATGGATTGGCTGCCACATCTATCATTGTTTTTTCCCCTTTCTACCTACATAACGATTCAACATTTGAAAAAGTTGCAAAAAAAGAGAACTTTTTTCAAAAAGTTCCCTTTGCAGTTTCCTATACCGTGCCATCATGCCAATGAGAATGATGAAGATGCCCCATCGGATTGAGTTCCGGAAAGCCCTGCTGCCTGAGTGCTTCGTACAAAACAATTGCAACAGAATTACCCAAATTGAGCGATCGAATCTCGCCATACATCGGAATCCGAATTGTCGTTTCCTCATTCTCCACCAGAATCTCCTCCGGGATTCCGGCACTTTCTTTGCCAAACATAATATAGCAGTCTTCTTCAAATGAAACATCGCTGTAAATATGCTTTGCTTTTGTCGTCGCCATGTAAATTTTAGCGCCCGGATTTTTCTCTAAAAAATCCGGATAACTGTCATAAATCGTGTAATCCAATTTATCCCAGTAATCAAGTCCTGCTCTTTTAACCTGCTTTTCATTAATCTGAAAGCCCATCGGCTCAATCAGATGAAGTTTAGCACCGGCTGCCACGCAGGTTCTTCCTATATTCCCGGTATTCGCAGGGATTTCCGGTTCCAATAATACAATATTTAACATATTAATCTTCCTGTCTGAGTGCAAGGAACAAATCAATACTTCCACTGCCGTCTGCAAATACCATCGGCACGCACAAAGTCTTAGCAAAGTTATTCGTAAAACTTACTTCACCGTGAGATAATGTCGGCGGTGTAATATCAATTCCAACACCGTTTGATGAGAATACGATTGCCGCATTTCCCATAATCATGTTTCCCAACTCACCAATTGCACTGGACGCGAAATCATCAATCGTCTTTACTTCCATCATACACATCTTAGAAGCAATCGCACATGCAGTTTCTTCTGTCATTCCAATCAGTACCTGTCCACGCATTTCCCCGGTTACGCCGATAATAATGACCCAATTATCATGGTCAAATTTTGCTTCCTTCAGTATCGGCTTTTGTATTGCAACATCGACAAAGCACATGTCTTGCAATACCTTTTTCGCCGCCATCAAAAAAGGATTGATATGTTCCGCATTTAAAGTAGCCATATTCTCTCTCCTCTGCACAATCTTACCTTTATAATAGCATAATTACGAAATAGTGTCTATAAAATTCTGAATTTTAACCAGTGCCTTCTTTAAGTCTTCAATGGAATATGCATAGGAAATTCGTAAAAAACCTTCCCCGCATGTGCCAAACGCAGACCCCGGCACTACCGCAACATGTTCTTTTTCGAGAAGTGTTTTAGCAAACTCCTCGCTCGTCATGCCAAAACGGCTGATGTTTGGGAATACATAAAATGCGCCCATCGGCTCAAAACACGGCATGCCCATTTCACGCAGTTCTTTCACTAAAAAGCGGCGTCTTTCATCGTAACTCTCACGCATTTTCGCCACATCTTCATCGCCATTTCGCAATGCTTCAATCGCTGCATACTGACTCGTTGTCGGTGCACTCATAATAAGATATTGATGTACCTTTATCATCTGTTTTATAATTTCTTTTGGTCCGACCGCATAGCCAAGACGCCACCCGGTCATCGCATAGGATTTCGAAAATCCGTTAATTACAACACTTCTTTCCTTCATCCCAGGAATTGCCGCAATCGACACATGGTCGCCCTGATAGCTTAATTCCGAATAAATTTCATCGGACAGGACAAACAAATCGTGTTCCTTAATTACATCCGCAACAATCTGTAATTCCTCGTGCGTCATAATCGCACCGGTCGGGTTGTTTGGAAATGGCAGAACAACCATCTTTGTTTTATCCGTTATCGCTGACAACAATTTTTCTTTTGTCAGTTTAAATTCATCCTTTTCTTCTAATGCAAGTCTTACCGGCACGCCTCCTGCCATTGTAATACATGGCACATAAGACACAAAACAAGGCTCCGGAACGATAACCTCGTCCCCCGGATCAAGCATCGTGCGGAAAGCAATATCAATTGCCTCACTGCCGCCGACCGTAATAATCACCTCATCCGAATCATATGAAAGTGCGAAACGGCGTTTCAAATAAGTGCATACTTCTTTGCGCAGAGGCAAAAGCCCTGCATTGGATGTATAAAACGTGCGCCCCTTTTCCAGCGAGTAAATACCCTCCTCGCGAATGTGCCACGGTGTATCAAAATCCGGCTCTCCTACGCCAAGCGATATGACATTATCCATCGTGCTTGCCACATCAAAAAACCGGCGGATTCCGGATGGTTCCATCTCCGTTATCATTTTAGACAATGGGTTTCTCATGGAGTAATCAACTGCCTTTCATCACCTCGTTCCTCTGCTACGAGAGAAAGTCCGTGTTCTTTATATTTTTTCAAAACAAAATGTGTTGCCGTACTCATAACCGATTCCATCGGTGCCAGTTTCGTCGCGACAAACCACGCAACCTCTTTCATTGTTTTTCCAACGATAATAACGGTCAAATCAAATCCGCTTCCACTCATCAGATACAGGCTTTCTACCTCATCAAACTGGTAAATGCGCTCCGCGACCTTATCAAATCCGCGGCCGCGCTCTGGTGCAACCGTAACTTCAATCAACGCTGTCACATGCTCACAGCCGGTCTTGTCCCAGTTAATCAAAGTCGGATAGCCGCAGATAATTCCCTGCTCTTCCATCGCATTCATTTCTTTTTCAATTTCTTCCGGAGATGCCGCTAACATAGCTGCTAAATCTTCCGTCGAAAGTTTTCCGTTTTTCGCAATGTTTCGTAAGATTTTTTCCTGCATTTCTTCCTGCATCATATCCTCCAATTCTGCGGTCAATCAAACGCGCGGTATAATTCATCCGCCTTAGGCGGCTCTAAAAAACGTTTTTCACCATCATTGAAAATAACACGGTCATTTCCCTCTACTGCTTTGCCAATGACCGCCGCATGAATACCTTCTTTCGCAAGAGCATCCACAAGCTGGCTTCCGTGGTCGGTGCCAATAAGCATCGAGCCGCTGGAAATCAACTGATACGGATTCAAATTAAAAAATTCACAGATTTCAATTGTCTCCTGACGAATCGGTATTTTCTTCAAATCGACACACAGGCCCACACCGGATGCTTCTGCCATCTCCCAAAGGGCACCAAAAATTCCGCCCTCCGTCACATCGTGCATGGCTGAAACACCAACCTGCATCGCAACACGACTGTCCTTTACGACGCTTAAAAGCGAAGCGAATTTTTTGGATTCATCCACAATTGAAACCGGCAGACGTTTTTTCAATTCTTTCTCAAATTCTGTCGCAATAATGGAAGTTCCCTCTAAGCCAACCCATTTGGTAACGACTAAATCCTGTCCCGGTTTTAATCCTTTGGTCGTAACCAGTTTATCCTTTGCAATTCGCCCAATGCCGGTAACCGACACAAGTGTCTGGTTTACAACTGCCGACACCTCGGTATGTCCACCTAAAATTTCCACATGATATTCTGCGGTCAATTGACTCACATCGTCCATAATCTGCTTTAATTCGCCTTCTTCACTATTTGGCGGCATAATAATTGTAAGCAAAATACCTACCAATTCCGCACCGGAACTTGCAATGTCATTTGCCGTAATATGAAATGCAATTGTGCCAATCTCTTTTGCTGACGCCGTAATCGGATCCGTCGACAATACAAGCGCATTCTCCGTTGGTGCCAATACCGCACAGTCTTCACCGACACCGGCATGAACTAAAACTTCCGGTCTTTTCACCGTCAGTTTTTTGAATACTGAACGCTTTAATACGTTTTCTGGTACTTTTCCTATTTCCATTGTTCTCTCCTATCCCCACAAGGAAAGCCCTACTGTGCCTCCGTGGTCGGTTCTGCGGCTGCCGGCACCGCTGTTTCCTGCGGTTTTACCGTTGCCTTTGGTTTCGCTGTCTTCTTTGGTTTTGCCGTTGCCTTCGGCTCTTTCGTTGCTTTCTTTGTTGTCTGTGGTTTGCCCGATGCCGCAGGTGTACCCTCTGCTGCCCCTTTGGTTACATAGCGCGGCACCGCCTGATAGGTACTGGAATTTATCTGTGTCTTTTTCGTTTTACCATTTTCCTTGACAATCTTCCAAAGCACCGCCTTGTACCCAACATGCGCCTCCTGTGTCACTTTCGTATAGGAAACAGGTTTCGTCTTATCATATGTGATTTTATCAGCCCCCGGCTGCATCGTCTGGGTCGTCTCGGACTCAAATGTTACCTCTCTGTCATCACTTCGGGTTTCTTCCCCGTAAATATTAAAATAAATGGTTCCCGAATACACACCGCCTTCAATATAAATCGGCACCTCCGTGTCGTTACGGAATTTAAAATCTTTGTAGTCACCGGCAATTGCCGCATCCATCGATGGTTTTACATAACTGACTACCATCGAATGAGGACTTCTCTCGACGACTTCCAATTCAGCCTTTAACACGGCGTTATAAAGCGTTGTTGATACCTGACATACGCCGCCGCCAATGGAGTCTACCACTTCACCATTACTGTAAGATGGTGCCGCATAATATCCATTTTCCTCGGTCAATGGAGAAATCGTATCATGCACGGAAAATGTTTCTCCCGGGTAAATAACATGGTCGTTAATCAATCTTGCCGCATTGGAAAGATTTTTCGAACGGCTTACATTTCCGGCATTAAAATTCGTCTGAAAAGAACCGATTTTGTCTTTACAGCGTGACGCCAAATCTTTCGTCACCGTCGGTTCCTGAATCGTAACATCTGCTTTGACACGTATGGCATCTCCGCTTTTTGCCTGTTCCACTGCCTTCCTGATCTGGGCCGCCGTACTGTTAACATCGATGGTAGAACCCTCTTTTGCATCGGTGTAAACAAACGTACCGTTTTCCCGTTTTACTTTGGCATTTTTTGCTTTCGCACATTTCTTTTTGCACTTCTTATTAACAAAGGTGCGGATTTTTTTCTCTTTTGCATCATATTTGAGTTTATATACAAGTGGAGTTGTAGCAATCTCCCGGATTTTTGCATAATTGGTAAACGGATTCCCGTCCTTGCCAACCTGCATTGCTTTCGCAATCACATCACCAACTTCACAGTTGTAGCCTAACTGTTCAAGCGTTGCCGAGACCGTCTTTCCATTCACATCCACCTCCACGGTGCGCTGCAAATATTCATCCCGGTACTGCGCAACAGCTGTTCTTGCCTCATCTTCCGACATACCGCCCACATTCACGGTTTCCACGAAGACACCATTGCAAATGAGACCTCGCGCCGGCTTTACCGTCTGATAAGCCGCATAAATATACGCCGCAATCAATAGCAGCATCAAAAAAATAACTAAAAAGGCAGGACCTTTTCTTGCTTTATTCATGTTGTCTCTCCTCACCTAAAATTTCAACAATACTTGCGATTTTTTTTTACTTGTATTACACTGTAATCATCACATGCCGGCTAATAATCCAATTAACATGGCAAATATGATGATACCGCAGATAATACCTGCAACAAGACGCTGTTTTTTACGATTTAACATATATATCCCCCTTTCTGAAAGGAACTAATGATTATGAATTTTATACTTGTTTTCTTAATATGTTTTGTCATTTTTGTGCTTTGGATGTTCTATGAACAGCGCAAAAGCCAAAACAAAGATAAAGAAGCTTCGGACGCATTCTGGGAACGGGAGCGCATGGCTAACCAGACAAGAAAAAAAGATATTTCCCATCTTCCCATTCTCCATGTGGAAGAATCGGAACTTCCTCTGATTACCACAGAAAATGAGTCCGTACTATATTATATCGACCATATCCGGAAAATAATCAAGAGTCCCATGCTTGATTTATCCGAATATTCGAATACAGATTTAAAATTAGCATATGGCGTAGGAAATTTCAAGGTTTTATGCGAATATGATGAAAATTTTAATCATTTTCTCCTCGCATTGACCAATCTGGCACGTGCCTGCACCGAAGCCGGTCTTTATTCGGAGGCGGAGCAGACGTTTTTGCTTGCCTTCCACTACGGCTCACAAAAAATGACCGATTACACCAGTCTTGCCGACATATATCTGCATTTGGAAGAACCGGAAAAAATCAGTGCACTCATCCGCAATGTCGAGGATGGCCCCCTGCCACATAAAGAGGCACTGATTCAGGCATTGGAGCAGAAACTCATGGCGTACCGGTAAATTCATCCATTGTTAAAATCCGTTCGGCTGCTGCATAGTTGAGCGGATTTCGGTTTTTATAGTCAAAGAGAATATAATAAGGTTCCCTTTTCTGCAGGGTACCATCTTTTAAAAGTCTCTGAATATCTACCGTATATTCTCCTAAATAAACCATATGATATAACTGTCTGGTTACATATCCCTCATAACCGGGCAGATAACCGTGTGTTTCGCACTCCCTGTCAAAGAAGGTGCGAATCTCTCGTTTTTGCGTTTCTGAATCCGGCTTTACAAAAGTCGGTTTTTCTTTTGCAAAATCTCTGCGGTACCAGTCGTAGGTAATGATCTCCTGCCAGTTTCCGGCGTCTGTTTCCGGCACATGTTTCTTTCCAAAGGCATACAGCACTTCATATCGCTCTCTCCGGTTGATTTTACGCTCAAACAAATGCTTTTCTTCGTACTCCTTCGCCAACTCCTCATACAGACAGTATGCGTCCTTAAAAAGGCGTTCCAAATAAATCATCGATGCAGCAAACTGGAAACTGTTGTAATACACCTCTACCATTTCTTCTACGCCTTTTAAAGAAAGAACATCCTCATAGGAAAGCCATTTAGTCGAAAAGATTTCATACGGCGGCAGGCTGCTCGCCTGAATCTCGTAATCGTTTCGCTTTTCATTCATAAAGGAACCATCTAAGACTTTCAAAAATCCTAATTGGAACTGGTCCGGTTTCATCGCATATACATCACAGAACGATTTCTTAAAAGTATTGAAATCCTCATACGGCAGTCCCGCAATTAAATCAAGATGCTGGTGGATGTTTCCGCGCGCATGAATTCTTGCTACATTTTTTTGCAGCAAATCCCAGTCAGCGGTACGTCTGATTGCCTTTAAAGTATCCGGATTTGTCGACTGCACGCCAATCTCGAACTGCACAAGTCCCGGGCGGAATGTATCAAAGAGCAGAAAATCTTCTTCATGCAGTAAATCGCCCCCGATTTCAAAATGAAAATTTGTCACACCATTATCATGCTCACCAATATACTTCCATATGCGGTAGGCATACGCGTGGTTGCAGTTAAAGGTGCGGTCCACAAATTTCACCTGCGGCACCTTGTTTTCAAGAAAGAAATCAAGCTCTCTCTCTGTCTTTTCCGGGCTTTTTATCCGCACAGATTTCTCAATGGAGGATAAACAATAACTGCACGAAAACGGACATCCTCTCATGCTTTCATAGTAAATAATGCGGTTTTTCAGTGTTTCCATGTCATCATAAGGATACACTAAATCATCCATATCTAATCCCTGTCTTGGTTTAGTACGGTGCAATCCACTGATACCTCGGTATACTATCCCGTCTATGGATGAAATTTCTCTGTCACCATCCACAAAGTATGCCATAAATTCCTGAAAGGTCCGCTCGCCCTCGCCAACCATAACAAGGTCTGCGTATTCGTATTTTGCAAGCACTTCCTCCGGATGATAACTTACTTCCGGTCCGCCAAAGAATAAAAACAGATTTGGCAGCACTTTTTTCAAATCTCCGGCTAACCCCATCACATATTCAATGTTCCAAAGATAACAGGAAAATCCAACTGCCTCCGGTTTTCTGCGGTAAATGTCCTGAAAAATTTCCTCTCTTCTGTGATTGATTGTGTACTCCGCAATTTCTACATCCTTCCGGTACTTCCCTGCATTTGCCTGCAGTGAGCGGACCGCCAGCGTCGTGTGGATGTATTTTGCATTGATTCCAACTAATAAAACCATATTTTACAGCCTCCTGACTTCTCCTATATAAAAAAAAGCGAGTGAATCCTCGCAAAATGTAAAAAAAGAAGCGGGTGATGGGAATCGAACCCACGTATCTAGCTTGGAAGGCTAGTGTTCTACCATTGAACTACACCCGCATCTGAAACTATGAAGTTTTCAACGTGATTTATATTAGCAGATATTTGGGGATGTGTCAAGTTAGTTTTTTCAGTTTTCCGTAATCTACAAGAAAAATTTCACTGGCAGTGGGCGCTCCCGCTCAGACAAATGCGCAGGGGTATGGGCATGCAAAATACGCATGCCTCATACCCGCACATCTGTACCCACTCCCAGCGAATTTTTTCTTGATAGGTTACTGGAATTCTGAAAGAAATCAGCACAACCCCCTTGATACAAGGTAATCCTTCAAATTGTGATAAGGGACATATGCAACCTTATTCTTCAAAAAAAGCAAATAGAGTTGCATGAATTTTAAAAAGTCGCAGTCGAAAACAACTTAAACGCATCAAATTAACGGAAAACGTTGCATTTATCGTGTGATTTGTCCGAATAAAGCTGGATAATAAGGTGAAAATGCAACTCTTTAGGCAAAATCAAGTAAAAAGAGTTGTTACAAACATTTACCACAAGCCAATTACTAAAAACTTAGAACTTCCTCCCCTATATCTTATATTAAACTTATTTTTGTGGAACTTTCACGTTACAAGAAAAGTTTTGGGTGGAATGCGTATAAACGCACGGGTATCCGGCATGCGTAGTTTGCATGCCGATACCCCTGTGCGTTTATGAGCGGGAGCGGCGCATGACACACAAACTTTTCTCGTAACGTGTATAACTCCCCCAAAAATAATTTTTTACTGAATCACTTTTGCCCGGCAGCCATGTTGCTCGCAGGTTGTGTCCGCTATTAAGCCCTGGCAGTCGACAAAAAATTTGTGCTCGTTTGCGTCTTTATAAATAACCGAATAATGGGAACCGACACTTGGGTTACTGCTGGCTGAACCAACGGCAAGCCATACGCCCTCTCCATCGGCAACTGTTTTGGTCGATGAGTCATAAAGATATGGCAGCTTCAAATCTTCCGTTGCCGCTCTCTGCACAACTGTCACACCGATACATGTGGTTATTCCGCCCTGCAAATCCATCACACGGTTTAATGTCGGCATCGGGAACAAATAGTAAAACAATCCAATGCCATCAACGGAAAAGTCATTATAGAACGTAGGGTTAATATCCTTTTTGGTGCAGCCGGCTCCCGGATAGTGCGTTGTATTGTTAATATAATTGGCAAGTGCGTATAGTTTTTGCAGATTCGTCATGTCATCCACATACGCTTTCACTTTGCACACGCGTACGCCATTTCCTGCCGTGATAATAATTTTTCTCGAAGACAAAGCAATCTGGTCGAACGACGTTTCCAAAGTTTCCGTATTATTTTCAACCAGCGCATTTACTGTCGCCGTTTTGTCTGTCGTTTCATCACTGTAAGTAATCACATCCAGTCCGCTCACCGGATTCTTGTCATTCTAGCACGGGTTCACATGAACCATAATATGTTTTACTTTCGAAAACTCTGTTTCCACCGAGTCATGCACGGATTCTGCAATCGCATGTGCCTCCCACAAAGTCAGCTTGCCATCCACACGGATTTCAATATCAACATATATTTTATTACCAAATGTGCGCGTCCTGAGCAAATCCACACCACGAACACTTTCATTTTTCATAACACACTCATACATTTCGTGTTCCGTCTCGTCGTCACACGCTTTATCTACCATTTTATTTATAGCATCCTTGAAAATGTCAATTGCCGCTTTTTCGATAAAAATACAGATAACAAGGCTCGCAATTGCATCCAAAATCGGATAACCCATTCTGGCTCCTGCAATACCAACAAGTGCGCCAATCGACGACAGCGCATCCGAGCGGTGGTGCCATGCATCCGCCATAAGTGCCCCGGAATCAATCTTTTTTGCCCCTGCTCTTGTGTACCAGAACATCGCCTCTTTTACGGCAATCGAAACAACCGCCGCAACAAGGGCAAGTATACCGGGAACTGCAAGTGCAGAATCATCCTGTACCGTGATTTTTTCTACCGCTGACCAGCCGATAAAAAGACCGGTAGCTGCAAGAATCGTTGCCAAGAGAATCGCCGCCACGCACTCCATGCGTTCATGTCCATATGGGTGCTCTTTGTCCGACTCTTTTCCTGATAGCCGAATTCCAATAATCACAACAATTGTACTAAACACATCCGATGCTGAATGAATCGCATCACTAATCATTGCACCCGAATTCGCCACAATTCCTGCCAACGCCTTAAACAGTGACAGTAAAATATTGCCCACAATACTAACCATCGATATTTTCATTGCTGTTTTCTGTTCCATTTCAAATCCCCCTACATAGAGAGCGTTTTCCACAACACCGCTCCATTTTTACCAATCTCAACTTTTACCTTTCCATTTTCAACACGGCACATTCTCGCTGCCATGTCAAATCCTTCCTGGCAGGTATACATCATGCACGCCATCCGGCAGCCATTCGCCACACCAAGACGCCATACATCTACTTCCACTTCGCGTTCTTCGCCTTCCACCTGAACAAGAACAAAAGCTTGTTCCTTTTCATTGAATCTTCCGTATCCAATGAGATTATTCTCTGCATGAAGATACAACAAACTTCCGGTGGAAAACACTTCGTAATCTTTATGAATTCGAATCATCTCCTTGTGAAAACGAATCAACTCATGATCTTCTTTGCCCCACGGATAAGAACGTCTGTTATCCGGGTCTGTCCAGCCACACACACCAGCCTCATCACCGTAGTAAATCGTCGGAGCACCGACCCATGTCATCTGCATCAGTACCGCCTGGCGCATAACCGCCAGATTTACGCCGTAGTTCGCCGCCTGAGGACCGGCAAACGCGGTTCTTCCAACTACATGATTCGTACGGGTTAAAAAGCGGGAATGGTCGTGATTCGACAGCTCATTCATCGCTACCAAAGCACTTGGCGTCGTAAATCTTGCCCCATAATCAGTCATCGAACCAAAGAAAGCAGACGCATTTCCACGCAAATCATTGCGACGCGCATCGCTGTGTTTCTCCATACCGGTCAAAAACCAACTGATTGGCTCCATAAAAGCATCGTAGTTCATCACCGTATCCCACTGGGTTCCATCTAACCACGTAGAAGGGTCTCCATAATGCTCCGCAAGAATAATTGCCTCCGGATTTTCTCTCTTCACCGCCTCACGGAATCCTTTCCAAAATTTGTGATTGTACTCCGGTGTGTGTCCCAAATCAGCCGCCACATCCAGACGCCATCCATCAATGCAATACGGTGCAGCCACCCATTTTCTCGCAACTCCGTGAATGTATTGTTCTAAGCGCTCCGATCCCTCGTAATTTAGTTTTGGCAGAGTATCATTGCCCCACCATGAATCATAATGCGTATTGTCCGGCCAGCTTCCATCCGGGTAAAAATAGAAGAAGTCGTGATAGGGACTGTCTTCCTGCAAAAAAGCACCTTTTTCATAAGACTCATCTTTATCGTAAATCTTCTCGCGGTCAAGCCACTTGTTAAAGGAACCACAGTGGTTAAATACACCATCCAGAATCACTTTCATGCCACGGCGGTGTACTTCTTCGACAAATTTTGCAAAGAATGCATTACTCGCCTCTAAATTTTTCATATTAACAACGCGCTTAATGTATTTTGTAGCATGCGCATTTTCTCTGTCATCTGCCGCCAGCACGTCACCGCCATCCTTGACAATTACGCCGTAATGGGGATCAATATAATCATAGTCCTGCGTATCATATTTATGATTTGAAGGCGATACAAAAATCGGATTCAAATACAAAACTTCCACGCCAAGATCCTGCAAATAGTCCAGTTTATCCATGACACCCTGCAAATCGCCGCCATAAAACTCACGCACGCCCATCGATGCCGGCATTTTATTCCAGTCACGCACCTGCGTCACATGCTCATCAATATATGTATATTCACCGTCAACAACATCATTTGTCTTATCCCCATTATAAAAACGATCCACAAAAATCTGGTACATCACGGCACCTTTTGCCCAGTCCGGTGTATGAAATCCCGGAATCAGACAGAAATTGAAATATGGATTGACATCCGAAACCACTCCTTGACGGTTGCAAATCAATGTCTCTTTCGCCGTTTCTACCCTAAAGTAATAACTTACCGGATGATCTTCCAATGGAAATGATACAGCATAAATATCAAAATACTCCGTTGACTTTTCTAAATGCATAATATAAGGCACTTCATCCACCATTGCCTTCACATATTCTGCCTCATCTTTCCCAACGCGGCACCGGATCGTAACGGTCTCATACACACGCGGTTCACATGGCGAAACAAAATCAGCCGTACCATCACTAAATATTGCTTTCTTATTAAGAGTTCCGTCAGCCATTGCTTTGTCCTCCAAACATAATTATTTCTATTTGTAAAAATTCACGGCTAAAAAGCCGTGAATCCTTGTTTTAGATAAGTCAAAAGGACAGCTTACGATGCTGTCCTTTTGGGAGAAGGTATTTTTGTTACTTATGGGGTGTAGCAAAAACTATA
>ENA-OPVK01001603-OPVK01001603.1-human-gut-metagenome-genome-assembly--contig:-NODE-1603-length-13157-cov-2.293772_pt1 | contig 13157 bp, 7 predicted proteins | sample MGYA00241495_ERZ501982 | MGnify/ENA primary metagenome ERZ501982 (study PRJEB25962, sample SAMEA2042002) | human gut metagenome | biome: human gut; feature: human-associated habitat; material: faeces...
ATAGTCCAGAACGTTTTTGCCGTCCATACGTTCCGGGGTAGCGGTCAGCCCCAGCAGGATCTTCGGCTGGTAATATTCCAACAGCTTCTGATAAGTGGGTGCAGCTGCATGGTGGAACTCGTCTACAACGATGTAATCGTAGAAATCCGCTGCCGTTTTGGCGGCAAGCTCCTGAGAATTGAAGGTCTGGATGGAAACAAACAGATGATCAATGCTGTCGGCTCTGTGACTGCCCACATACAGTTCACCGAAATTGGCATCTTTCAGTACCGCCCGGAAGGTGTACAGGCTCTGCTTCAGGATCTCCTCTCGGTGTGCCACAAACAGCAGACGGCAGGGCTGCCCCGGATGCTGTTTGCAGAAGCGCTTGTAATCCAGTGCGGAGATCACAGTTTTGCCGGTGCCGGTAGCGGCGACCACCAAGTTGCGATTATACCCCCGAACGGTGCGCTCGGCTTCCAGCTTGTCCAGAATTTCCTGCTGGTAGGAATAGGGCAGAATGTCCAGCGTGTAAATGCCGCTGTGGTCGGTCTCGCTGTACTTTTCGGCTTTCAGGGCACGGGCCAGCCGTTCCCGCTGCCCTTCATCGTAATATTCAAACTCACTGGAATTCCAGTAGCTTTCAAAAGTGGCTGCGATCTTTTCAATGGTCTCCGGCAGGTCCTTTCGGGTCACCTTGACGTTCCATTCCAGACCGCTGGAAATTGCCGCATTGGACAGGTTGGAGGAGCCAACATACGCTGTGGTAAAGCCGGTGTCCCGGTAAAATACATAGGTCTTTGCGTGCAGGCGGGTACGTTTGGTATCGTAGCTGACCTTGATCTTTGTATTGGGCAGCGCGCACAGCTCCTCAATGGCTTTTACGTCCGTAGCGCCCATATAAGAGGTGGTGATGATGCGCAGCTCACCGCCGCTTTGCGCAAACTGCCGCAGCTCGTCCATAAGCAGGCGCAGACCGCTCCACTTGATGAAGGAGACCAGCATATCAATGCGGTCGGCGGAGACGATCTCCTTTTTCAGCTCCGTGTACATCTGCGGCTCATGGATAGCACCGGTAAACAGGGAGCTTTGTGCAATGGAGGTCTCCGGGCGGTCAAGGTCTTTTGCGCTTTTTCCCGTAGCAAGGCTTGGGTCGTTCTGCTGCAAAAGTGCAAGAAGCTGCTCTGCCCGCTGGTCAACACCGAGCGAGGCAAAGTCAGCTTCCTGTGTGGTGTTCTGGATGGTGGTCACGATCTGGTTTGCCAGCTGGATCTGCGCCTCGATGCCGCCGCCGTTATCCTGTACGTTCTCAAGGCCCTTCTGTACCACGTCGGTCAGATACTGCGCCAGTACCTTGGCAGCCTCCGCCGTGTCGATGGGCGCAGTAGACTTGCGGGCTTCCGGGATCTCTGCAAGCTCGCTGTTTAGTGCGTTGTTGATGACCTGTTCATACAGTCCGGGGTAGAGCATAGATGCACTTCCTTGCCGTTTTCTTTTATTATAACGCCCGGTAGAAGAATATTCAATGATCGAGGGTATGAGATATGCTTTGCGATTCTCTACCACTTAGATCAGGGTGACGACTCGCATGATGTCAGCCTTGCGCAGTTTGCCACAACAATGCATCCTTTCAGTCCGTATTCAGCCAATTTTAGCTCTAGTTAAACATGAGCGTTATCGGGAAGAAAATAACAGTATTTATATTTCGAACAATAGGAGCGGAACCTTGAAAAGAGACGCTACGCTTATTGTTGAACGAGTGGGAACGGTGTATTTGATATACAAAAACCTTTCCGAGATTTGTAAGACCTTTGCATTGATTTCGTTCGTTTGTTGGAGTAAAATAAAAATGGTTTGTTATAGACCGCCACCATCCGTGAATGAACGATGTTGAGGGTTACTATGGAATACGTATCAATTAAACAAATCTCTGAAAAATGGGGCATTTGTGCAAGACGAGTGCAGACCTTGTGTACAGAAGGCCGCATCGAAGGAGCACAGCGTGTTGGGCACCAGTGGATCATTCCTGCAGATGCTCCAAAACCAAAAGATGCTAGAATAAAGAGCGGAAAATACATTAAATCGAAGAATGAAAATGGAGAAGATATAGATGAACAGAAAACCATATAGTGCAGGTGCAGTGAAATTTTCATTCTGGTTTATTGAGTTTCGGAAAACGGTCCAGTTACTGGCAGAGGGCAAGCGCTTTTCGGAAATAAAACTGTTGAACGAGCAAGAGAATATTTACAGCGCATCCACAAAGGCACGGGCACAGATGATCTACTCTACCGTTACGGCGCGCATAAAGATGCTGGACCCCAGCTTTTACCCGGTTTTCCTGAGCAGCGATATTGCAACGCAGAAGATGTTTGCGCTGGTAGCAGCACTTGCACACGATACGCTTTTCTTTGACTTTGTGTACGAAGTTGTGCGGGAAAAGATGATCCTTGGAGTGGACGAACTGACTGATGCGGATATCCGGGTGTTCTTCAAGGACAAGCAGGCGCAAAGCGAGAAAGTAGCAGCCTTTCAGGACTACACGCTGCATCGGCTGGGAGCGGCATACAAAACGCAGCTCTACGAGGCAGGAATGCTGGACGGAAACAAGGGCAGCTCACGCAAGATCCTGCGCCCGATTTTGGACATTGCGCTGGAACGCTGGCTGCAAGACAATGGATATGCCATTATGGTCAATGCGCTTACGGGGGTAAGATAAGATGGAAACTGTGAATGGATGCCTGAGTGACCGGCTGGATGAGATGGAAGCGGCAATCCGGAAAACGTCCTTCCGCAAGGGAACCGGCAGAGCCAACGAGGTGAACTACTGGGTTTTCGACTATCCACCGGAAAAAGAGCTGGAAGTCCGTGCTCGAATCGAGTATATGAAAGGCAAAAATGCCCGTGGCGATGATGACTTTGATCTGGTGGTATTTGATCTCTACGATGTCATCATTGATTTTCTGGAGAAGAAGCGCTTTTTGGAAAAGTGCTATGACTTTGAAAAGAAAAACGGGATGGAACGGATCACCAAAGCGGTTACCAACGCCATGAAGATCAATGACAACGACAGCCTCATCGTGCAGTATATCAAGGAACATACGCCGGAGAACGCCATCGTGTTTTTGACGGGTATCGGAAAGTGCTATCCGATCTTGCGGTCCCATAAGGTTTTGAACAACCTGCATCAGGCATTTGTCCGCTGCCCGGTCGTAATGTTCTTTCCGGGCACCTACAACGAACAGGAACTGATCTTGTTCAACGAGATCAAGGACGATAACTATTACCGGGCATTCCGGCTGGTGAAATAAAGGGAGGATGCAGTAGCTATGCAGATCAAGGAGATGTTCCGTAAGGAGATCGACCGTGAACTTCAGGGTGTTATCGTAGTCGGTCAGGGCGCAGAGACCAATGTTGCACAGGAACTGGAAGAGTATGTGGTGACTCGTGAACTGCAGCGGCACTTTGCGGATTTTTTTACGGCTTATAAAAAAGGTATTCTGGGCACCACGCCGAAAATGGGTGTATGGATCTCCGGCTTCTTTGGAAGCGGTAAATCTCACTTTCTGAAGATCCTGTCCTATCTGCTGGAAAACAAGCAGGTGGGCGACAAGCACGCACTGGATTTCTTCATCGACGATAAAAAGATCACAGACCAGATGGTTCTGGCAGATATGAAGCTGGCAGCAGACACGCCGACGGATGTAATTCTGTTCAACATTGATTCTAAGAGTGAATCTGATGGAAAAGAAAATAAGGATGCTATTGTCAATGTATTCTTGAAAGTTTTCAATGAAATGCAGGGCTTCTGCGGGTCAATACCTTATCTTGCGGATTTGGAACGCCACCTTACAGAAGAAGGACGTTTGGAGGAGTTCAAAAAGAGATTTTTAGAAAAGCACGGTCATTCGTGGGAAGAGTCTCGACACGAATTTGATTTTATTCAGGATAAAGTTGTGGCTGCCCTTGTGGAAATGGGCTTTATGAGCGAGCCCGCCGCCCGCAACTGGTGCGAAAAGGCAACGGAGCCCTACCAGATCAGCATCGAAGACTTTGCCAAGCGTGTGAAGGCTTATCTGGATAAGAAGGGCAGCAACCATCATGTTGTCTTTTTGGTGGATGAGATCGGTCAGTATATCGGCGATGACTCCAAGCTGATGCTGAACCTCCAGACTGTGACCGAGGAACTGGGCAAGGAATGTCAGGGCAAGGCGTGGGTCATTGTGACCTCTCAGCAGGATATCGACTCCATCACTAAGGTGAAGGGCAACGATTTCTCCAAGATTCAGGGTCGCTTTGATACCCGTCTGTCTCTGTCTTCCGCAAACGTGGATGCCGTTATCAAAAAACGTATTCTGGAAAAGACCGACACCGCAGCCCAGAGCCTGCGGTTGATCTACGACCAGAAGGACACCATCATCAAGAACCTCATTGTTTTCAACGACGGTGTGGAGAAAAAGCTGTATGCCAATGCGGAGGATTTTGCAGAGGTGTACCCCTTTGTGCCCTATCAGTTCAACCTTCTGGCAAGTGTGCTGACCAGCATCCGTACCCACGGTGCATCCGGTAAGCATCTGTCCGAGGGCGAGCGCTCTATGCTGGCACTGTTCAAAGAGTCTGCCATGCAGTTGATGAACGAGGAAACCGGTGCCATCGTGCCGTTCCATAAATTCTACGATGCACTGGAAAACTTCCTTGACCACAGCCACAGCAGTGTGATCATTCGTGCCTACGATAACAGCTACATCAACCCGGAAAAGAAGGAAAAGGACGTCTTTGCCATCAACGTGCTGAAGACCCTGTTCCTGATCAAATATGTGGTGGAGATCGAGGCAAATGTGGACAACATCACCAGCCTGATGATCTCCAACATCGACGATGACCGCCTTGCCCTGAAAGCAGAGGTGGAGGAAGCCCTGAAGGTGCTGATGCGCCAGATGCTGATCCAGAAAAACGGCAGCGTCTATGTGTTCCTGACCGATGAGGAGCAGGAGATCAACAACGAGATTGAAAAAGAAAATGTGGAGATGCCGGAAGTCCTCACGAAGATCGCTGAGATGATCTTTGAGGACATCTTCCCCAGCAAAAAGTACCAGTATCCGGCATTCGGCGGACGGTACACCTTCCCGTTCAACCAGACGGTGGATGACCGCCCCTACAAGGCAAATCAAAGCTACGATATCGGGCTGCGTGTGCTGACCCCGTGGTATGAGGGCGGCGTGGAGGACTCTACCCTGCGGATGATCTCCGGGCAGGGCAAGGAAGTGCTGGTGGCACTGCCCAACGATGACTCCTTCCTGACCGAAATGCGCGCCTACCTGAAGATCGAGCGCTTCCTGCGCAAAAACACCTCGGCACAGCTTGCAAAGTACGAGGCCATCAAGGAAGCAAAGCGTGTGGAGATGCGGGAACGTAACAGCAACGCCAAACTCTACCTGACCGAGGCACTGAAGGATGCTACCATCTATGTAAACGGCGATGTGCTGCGTACCTCCGGCAAGGAAGTGAACAGCCGCATCAACGAGGCAATCGGTCGTCTGGTGCAGACGGTCTACCATAAGCTGTCCTACATTACCGCCCCCATGGGCGAGACCGACATCCGCAAACTGTTCCGCAGCAGCAACCAGCTCTCCCTCACCTTGGAGGACAGCTCTGAGGCAAATGTCCATGCGCTGGATGACGTTCTGCAATTTATCGGCGGCAACTCCCGGATGCACATGAAGACCTCCATGAAAACCATCAAGGATCGGTTCATGAAAGCTCCCTACGGTTTTGTGGAGGACGATGTGCAGTGGCTGGTGGCACGGTTGTTCAAACGGGGCGACCTTGCCTTTACGGTGAACGGCGAAAGTGTGAACGCCAACAATCGCACCGAGGAAGAGCTTGTGGGCTACATCACCAAAAAGCAGTTTGTGGACAAGCTGCTGATGGAAGTCCGTGTCCGGGTGCCGGAGAAGCAGAAAAAGGCTGTCCGCACCATTATGAAGGAGCTGTTCAATGTGCTGCCCACGGCAGAGGACGAGGACACCATGATGACCGAGTTCCGGCACTACTGCGAGCGCACCATCACCTCCATCGACCGTCTGGAGCCCCGGTATCAGCTTTACGCCTACCCCGGCAGGCAGGTCCTTGCCGAGGGCAAAAAGCTGATGAGCAGCCTGTTGCAGATCAACGCTCCGCTGGAGTTTTTCAAGGAAGTCAGCGACGGGCAGGATGAGCTGCTGGATTTTGGCGAGGATTTTGAGCCGGTGCAGAAATTCTTCAGCCCCAACAGCGAGCAGGAGCAGATCTTCCGCCGTGCACTGGATATGCTGGGCATTTACGATGACAGCAAGACCTATATCGTGAACACCGCACTGGAAGATGTTGTCCGGCAGATGCGCAGCATCGTGGGCATGAAAGCACCCTACCGTGAGATCCCCAAGCTGCCGGAGCTGCGGGAAAAGTTCATGACCCTGTACAACGAGATTCTGGAAGAGGAGTCTGCACCGGTGGTAAAGGCCATCAAGGACGACCGCAACCGTGTGCTGGAGGTGCTGAACGACAAGCCCTACAAGGAGGCAAAGCACTGTGGCTACATGGAGCGGTTCGAGGAGCTGCTGGACGGTGCTGTGCACTGCAACAATGTGTCGGTGCTGCGCAGCTATCAGGATAAGTCCGATGCGCTGAAGATCCGTCTGCTGGACGAAATGGTAGCCGAGGACAATCGCTTGGCACAGCAGGCACTTGCACAGGCAGAAGCGGAACAGAAGCATTTGGAAGAGGAAGCCCGCAAGCGTGGCGAGACCGTCACCGTGCCGCAGCCGAAGGTCCAGCAGCCTGCCGTCAAGGTGCGTACCACCAAGAATCTCTCTATCAAAACGGTGGCACGGGCAGCGTCCTGGCGGCTGGAAAGCGCAGAGGATGTGGATAAATATCTGGATACCCTGCGGCAGAGCTTGCTGAAGGAACTTGCTGATGATTCGATCGTGAATGTGGAACTGTGAGGTTGATTTTATGAAACCTGAAAGTATTGCGGAACAGCTGTTGTATAGCACAGTAAGACTGGAGGCTTTGGACGGCTCATCTGGCACTGGATTTTTCTTTAATTTTGTAATTGATGAAAAGCGTGTGACTGTTTTAATTACAAATAAACATGTTGTGAATTACAATCCGAATGCAACTATGCGTTTCTTTCTTCATTTGATAGATGACAATGGAGAAACCATGGAAGATAACTATCAGGTAGAGTATTCAACAAAATGGATATTCCATCCAGAAAAGGATATTTGCTTTACATATGTAATTCCGCTGTTCGTCAATATTAAAATGCGAACCGGTAAAAACGTATTTTTCCGTGCGTGTGATGAAGCTATGATTTATGGCAGCGAGCGGCTTAAGGAGTTGGACGTAGCGGAAAGCGTTTCCATGATTGGATATCCAACTGGACTATGGGATAGACTTCATAACTATCCGATATTTAGGCATGGATTTACTGCAAGTCACCCGGCCTATGATTTTAATGAAAACGGGATAGGCTTAGTCGATATGGCCTGTTTTCCCGGCTCATCTGGATCCCCCATTTTTATCCTTGACCAAAATGGATATACGAACAAGAAAGGAACCCATTACTTGGGCGAAAGTCGTATGATTTTCTTGGGTGTGCTATTTGCAGGACCCACAATGAACATAAATGGACAAATTACAATTGTTGATATTCCGACACAGCAACATGCAATTGCTCAATCACAGACTATGATTAATCTCGGATATTATATTAAAGCATATGAGCTTTTAAAATTCAGAGAAATCATTAAAAACGATATTGATGAAGACGAGCGGAGACGTAGCCATGAACAAAGCAGCCATTAAAAACTTTGCCATCTGGGCACGGAACAAGCTGATCGCAGATATCTGCTACCGTGCCGGTCTGATGGGCATTACCGAAAAGGGCATTGCGGACCCTCTGCCCCAGAGCACGCTGGATGCCCAGTTCTACGATATTGGCGCAGCGGAGCCGTATCTGGTGGCAGGCGAGGCCATCAAGCAGCGGCGGCAGCTTGTGAGCGCCATCCGGGAGAAGGAGGCCGACACCGATTACGCCACCGCCTACCAGTACATCATGGAAGAGGTTGCCTACACATGGTTCAACCGCCTGATCGCTGTGCGGTTCATGGAGGTCAATGACTATCTGCCCTCCCACCTGCGGGTGCTTTCCTCCGAGAGCGGCAAGGTGGAGCCGGATTTGGTCACCACTCCCTTTGATGCCGAGCTGCCCTTTACCGCCGAGGAAGAAGCCCAGATCATCCAGTGGAAGCAGGATAACAAGCTGGACGAGCTGTTCCGCTTTTTGTTCATCAAGCAGTGCAATGAGCTGAACGAGATTCTGCCCGGTCTGTTTGAAAAGACCACCGACTACACCGAAGTCCTGCTGAACCTTTCGGTGGTGGATCAGGAGGGCGTGGTGTACAAGCTGACCCACGACATCCCGGAAAAGGACTTCAACATCGAGCAGGGCGGTCAGGTGGAGATCATCGGCTGGCTGTATCAATACTACAACACCGAGCCTAAGAAAGCTGCTTTTGAAAAGAACGGCAAGATCACCAAAGAGGAGATCCCGGCGGTGACCCAGCTTTTTACCCCGGACTGGATCGTCCGCTACATGGTGGAGAACAGCCTTGGCCGCCTGTGGGTGGAGGGTCACCCGGACAGCGACCTGCGGAAAAACTGGAAGTATTATCTGGACGAAGCCCCGCAGGAGCCGGAGGTACAGGCAAAGCTGGCGACGATCCGCAAGGAGTACGCTGCCCTGAGCCCGGAAGACCTGACCCTTATCGACCCCTGCATGGGTTCCGGGCATATTCTGGTCTATGCCTTTGACGTTCTGATGCAGATCTACGAAAGCGTGGGTTACAGCCAGCGGGATGCCGCCAAGAGCATTCTGGAACACAACCTCTACGGTCTGGACATTGACGACCGTGCCTATCAGCTTGCCTACTTTGCCGTAATGATGAAGGCACGGCAGTACAACCGCCGCATCCTCAACGGCGAAAATACCTGCCACGTCCACGCCATTCAGGAAAGCAACTCCATCAACCGGGCTCACCTCAAATTTTTTGGGGCGGGCCTTTCGGATTTGGAAAAGAACACCGCCAAAATGCAGTTGGAGGGTCTGCTGGATATCCTGACCGATGCCAAGGAGTACGGCTCCATCCTCAATGTGCCGGAGTATAACTGGGACTTGCTGCGCCGGTTTGTAAGTGGCATTGACGATGAGGTGCAGATCTCGCTGGAAAGTACCGGTGTGGAGCAGACTGCCGAGGAGCTGCAAAAGTTCATCGACCTTGGCGAGACCATGGCACGGAAGTATTGGGTTACCTGCACCAATCCCCCCTATGCCGGAACCAGCAACCTGAGTGCCAATGTCAACAACTTTGTCAAAAAGAACTACCCCGATAGCAAAGCAGACCTGTTTGCTGTCTTTATTGAGCGTTGCCGTGCCATGACTGCCGACAACGGCTACCAGGCAATGATCACCCAGCATAGTTGGATGTTCCTGTCCAGCTTTGAAAAGCTCCGGGAAAAGATGATGCTGACCGAAACCGTCAACATGGCACACCTCGGCGCAAGAGCCTTTGAGGAAATTGGCGGCGAAGTGGTGCAGACCACCGCTTTTGTGCGCTGTGCGAACCATGTGGCTGGCTATAAAGGCACCTATTGCCGCCTGATCGAGCCGACCACTCAGCAGGGAAAAGAAGAAATGTTCCTTGCGGGGAAAAACTGTTATGTTGCAACTCAAGATGACTTTGCAAAAATTCCGGGAAGTCCCGTGGCGTATTGGGTGAGTGAATCGGTTTTCGATGCATTCACAAAAGAACATTTGGCAGATCACTATATAATTAGAAATGGTATCTCAACAGGAAACAACGAAAAGTATTTACGCACATGGGCAGAAGTGTCAGCAGTAAAGGAATACTGGAAACCATGTAACAAGGGAGGACCATTCCGAAAGTGGTATGGCAACAATGAGTATTATGTTTACTGGAAAGATGACGGAGCAAGCATCAGAACAGCTCTAGATGACAAAGGCAGAATAAAAGCAAGACTCGGTGGAATTGAATTCTCTTTTAATAGGGGAATTGAAATGTCAAGAATCACAAGTGGAGAACTGGGATTCCGAATTTCAGAGGGTGGATTTGTCTACGAGAGTTCAACAAACGATATTTATGAGGCTGGTAATGCTTGGACTCTCGACTGGCTTCTTGCTTATTGCAATACAAAAGTTGTAAGTTGTTTCTTGAATCTTATGAATCCGACAATTAACATTATGCCGGAGGATTTAAGAAAACTTCCGTGCCCTAGGCTGGATACTGAACGAGTAGAAGAAATTGCGCAGAGTAACATTGAAACCTCTAAAGAGGACTGGGATTCCTTTGAAACAAGCTGGGACTTTAAGAAGCACCCGCTGGTAAAACTTCGGATGGCGGGAGCCTATGCGTGGGGTAATAATGCCCCTGCGATGAGAATTGAATCTGCCTATAAAGCGTGGGAAGAAACCTGCGACGGAAGATTCCAGAAATTGAAAGCCAATGAGGAAGAGCTGAACCGCATTTTTATTGATATTTACGGCTTGCAGGATGAGCTGACCCCAGAAGTGGAGGATAAAGATGTGACGGTACGCAAGGCGGATTTGCAGCGGGACATCAAGAGCCTGCTGAGCTATGCAGTGGGCTGTATGTTTGGCCGTTACTCGCTGGATAAACCCGGTCTTATTTTTGCAGGTGGAAACTTTGATTCTGTCTATTGGAAATACAAGGGACAGGCTGCACTGGATGAAAATGATAGCCCAATTGAGGGTGGGTATGCAGGTATTTCGCTGGCAGAGTACCATTATCCAAAGTTCCACGATACCGACGATTGGGAAACGGCAACATGGCTTTCCTATGAGCCAGATGTAGACAATGTCATTCCTATCACCGATGAAGAATATTTGGACGATGATATTGTTGCCCGTCTGTGCGACTGGCTGAAGGTGGTGTACGGTGCGGATACGCTGGAAGAAAACCTTAACTTTATTGCAAAAGCACTGGGCAATAAGGGCAGCACCAGCCGGGAGGTCATCCGCAACTATTTCCTGAACGATTTCTTCAAGGATCACTGCCAGACCTACTCGGTCACCGGCTCCGGCAAGCGGCCTATCTACTGGCTGTTTGATAGCGGCAAGCAGAACGGCTTTAAGGCGCTGGTCTACCTCCACCGCTACACCCCGGATACCATTGGCACCCTGCGTGTGGACTACCTGCACAAGATGCAGCGTGTGTATGAATCCGAGATCAACCGGATGCAGGACATGATGGACCACACCACCAACGCCCGTGAAGCCGCTGCCGCCTCCAAGCGCAAGGACAAGCTGATCAAGCAGTTGAAGGAGTGCCGGGACTACGACGAAAAGATCAGCCATCTGGCACTTTCCCGCATTACGCTGGACCTCGACGACGGCGTGAAGGTCAATTACGCAAAATTTCAGGACGTGCTGGAAAAGATAAAATACCGCAAGCTTCAGACCGCGCAGGACGGCAAGTTCTACGAGGTGCTGGCCGATAGCAAGAACATCATGGCGAAAGAGAAGAAATGAGTATCAGATTCTACAGTAAGAAGAGGGTAAAATATGGATAAAAAAGCAGTCTTACAGAAATTAAAAGCGGACATCTCTACATATAATGATTTTTCAGAAATAAAGTATAAGACGAAGTACGTTTCTGTTTTTGAAGCGGTTTTTGGGCAAGGAAATCATTTTACAACTGCAGCAAATAATACATCATCAGGTTATGGAGTCAAAGGCTATGCAGAAATAATGTGTGGTGAAATCAGTCATGAAGAATTCATGAGAAATATTCATGAAGCATTGTTGAATCTTTTGGATGAAGCCATTGATTTCCTAGATATGAGTGCAGATGATGAAGAAGCGGCGGAGGATAGTGTTGTGAAGAATAAGGTTTTTATCGTTCATGGACATGATGCAGCATTGAAGTACCAGCTTTCTGATTGGCTGAGATCGATTGAAGTAGAACCGATTATTCTTCACGAGCAGGCGAACGAAGGAGTCACGTCTATACTGGGAAAATTAGAGAGATATTCTGATGTAGACTGTGCAATCGTTCTTTTTACAGCGGACGACGAAGGATATGAAAAAGGAAAGCCAAAAGAACGAAAACTGCGTGCAAGACAAAATGTTGTATTTGAAGCAGGTTTGTTTGTTGGACGGCTTGGTGCAAAGCGGGTTATTATGCTGTATGATAATGGCGTTGAAATGCCGGGCGATTTGGGTGGTTGTATCTATACTGAAGCTGACAAATATGGTGGCTGGAAAGAACAACTGCGGAAGGAATTTAATGCTATGGGCATCGAATATAAACATTAAATCGTGCTGCATTTTTTCCAACTGATCTAATATACACAATTAAGCGGAGTGGATAAAAAGCCAATGGCCGAGTTGAACTTAAAACAAATCATAGACCGCCTGAATGCGGAATTTGTGGGCGATACCCGCAAGCTGGTGTTCTGGTACGACGACAAAGCAGACTTTGCCGAGGATCTGGAAAACGTGGAGCTGGAAAACGCAAAGATTTACCGCCTCCAGCCCGATAACCAGTTCTATACCAAATACTTTCTGGAACGGGTGGACACCACCACCAATTACCTTGTCTACGCCCCATTCCCCAAGCCCGATGTGCGGGAAAACCACTTGGAGGACACTCTGCTGTACTCCCGGCGGTTCTTTGCCGACCGTGCCTCGCTGCTGTCGGTAGACCTTGGCATTGAGGAAAAGTACAAGCCTATCCTCGAAAAGCACATCAAGTTCTTTGCCGATAAAAAGCGTACCCAGCGGTTCTACGATCTGGAGATCGAAAACTTCAACGAGGAAAACATCCTCACCGGGCTGCTCAGCGCCATCTGCAAAGCACGCACCTGCTCCTTTGAGGAGGTGGTGCGTGTCGTGCTCACCGAGGGTAGTCTTGCGGAGAATGCCTACTTGCAGCAGTTTGAACAGTACGACCTGCTGCCGTCCTTCTGGCGGCTGTGCGAGCAGCATTTCGGCTATACCGATGTCAAGCCGACACTGGAAAAACTGGTGGTGACCATGTTTGTCACCTACACAGCTAAATATATAGGAGGCGAGCTTCCGAAGCCGTGGAAGGTGT
>ENA-OPVK01001607-OPVK01001607.1-human-gut-metagenome-genome-assembly--contig:-NODE-1607-length-13149-cov-1.871315_pt1 | contig 13149 bp, 5 predicted proteins | sample MGYA00241495_ERZ501982 | MGnify/ENA primary metagenome ERZ501982 (study PRJEB25962, sample SAMEA2042002) | human gut metagenome | biome: human gut; feature: human-associated habitat; material: faeces...
GCTTTGTTTTATGTCAACCAAAATCTTATGCTGCTTACACCTATATTTTATTAGTTTATAAAAAGCAAAAAGAGACGGTATTTCTACCGTCTCCTAAAGCTTTATTTCAATGTCAAGATTTTAGTCTAAATCAGTACCATGGTCAATACCGGTATTTCCACCAGTATAAGATGCTGTTAAAACCTCATCATAAGTCTTAAACTCATCAATCTGTGACATTGGCTTTGTGTAAAGCTCTTTCATTGGTTTTCCTCCCAAATTTACCGGTGCCTTACCCCTGCCGATTAGGCAGAGGCAAAAGCATCAATAAATTATAATTTGTTATCAATAAGTGTAAGATTCAATGTTAGACATAGTTGGCTTTAATGTGCCATCAGCAGTCTTTGTAATAACAAATGCTACTGCAGAAATCTTACCATCTTTCTTTGAAAGACCATAGTCAAGAGCAATCTGCTCTGCTGAATTCTTGTTGTAAAGAATCTTTACAGTGCCTGCATTAGCGTCTGCACCCTTATTGCCAACATTTTCAAGTTTGAGTTCAGAATCAGCTAAATTCTTACCATAAATGAAGCCCTGCTTAACTACTGTTTCGCCAGGAGCAACATTGCGTGTTGCAAGGAATGAAACCTTAACTGTACCCTCAATTGGTGTTGCTGAAAGAATCTTAACTGTTGTTTTCTGCTGAACTGCAGTCATTACAGGTGTAAGTTCAATATTAGAACCGCAGAAGAATGTGTAAGTATCGCCATAGCCAACTACTGTACCGTCAGCTAACTTCCAAGCTTGAGCACCGTCCTTATGAACACTAACCTTAGTATCATAAGCAACTTGAGCCGGGCTAGCTACTTCAGCACCGTTAACAGTGATTGTAGCACCATCGTTAGCAGTTACTGTATACTTAGCAACATCGTCCTTCTTGTACTGAGCATAGATTGTAGCACCGTCTGTGAGTTTGCTGATTTCTTCCGGAGTCATTGACCAACCTGTGAATGTGTAACCAGGGAATACAGGTTCAGTAGGAACTGTAATATCAGCTGCGCTATCAACAGTTTGAGTATCAATTACATTGCCGTATGGGTCAACAAATACTACTGTAAATGAAGTGTCAGCCTTTTCAGCAAATACAGGTTCGTAAGTGATGTCAGCTGTTGCATATGTTACAAATGAAGCTTCGTCAGAAACAATCTTGTTACCAACTTTCCAACCTACGAATTCGCCTGTTTCGTTATTAGCTTTAGCAGTAAGAACTACTTTATCACCAACTGCAAGTCTTGCGTTAGCACCGTTTGTAGCATCAGCATCGTTAAGAGTTGTTGTGCCAAGTTTTGTTGAAGCAACTGTTACAACTACACCTGCATCAAGCTTAGCAACTGCATCTTTAAGAGCAGCTGTTGCAGCGTCTACATCTTCCTGTGTTGTGTAAGCTTCAACTGTAGCCTGAGCATTAGCCTTAAGAGCTTCTGCTACCTTTGCGTAAGAAGCTGCTGTGAAATCATCAGCTTTTACATTCTGTGCAGCTTCAAGTGCATTATAGTATTCTGTACCATTAAGCTTATCAATCGGAAGTGTTGATACATAACCGCAATCAGGGCAAGTAGCTGTCTTAGAACCTTCTACCTTAATTGTAGGCTGAGTAACGGTTTCGTAATTAAGAGTACACTTACCTTCTGTGTCGTTACCAACTTCAGTAAATACAAAACCATCCTGTGACCATGTATAAGTTGTTGTTGTATGAGTACCGTTCTTATTATCGGTAACCTTAGCAGGAGTGTTATCAAAGTTAACAGGTGTTTCGCCCTTATTAACAGTTTGAGGTTTAGATGTACCGTCAATGAAGTTATAAGTATAAGTTTCAGTTGTAGGATTAGCTACAAGATCTTTAACTGCAGCTTTAAGTGCAGCTGTTGCAGCGTCTACATCTTCCTGTGATGTGTAAGCACCAACTGTTGCTTCATCATAAGCAGCAATTGCTTCTGTTACCTTAGCATAAGAATCTGCTGTATACTTAGAAGCGTCAACATCCTTTGCAGCCTTGAGTGCATCTCTGTAATCATTACCGTTAAGCTGAGCAATTACAGTACCGGTATTGATTGTATCGCCGCAAACATTACATACTGTATCGCCTGTGTAACCAGCTTTGTTGATTGTAGGTTTAGTAGCGTTTACAACCTTTGTATCAGCGTGGTCACATACAAGCTTATCAATTGGGTTTGTATAAGTATTGCCACAATTTTCAGTACATGTGTAAACATCATAACCTGCTTCTTTATAAGTAGCGTCCTTATGGTCAGTTACTACGAATTTACATTCAGGGGTTTTTTACTACTGCTTCTTCAGTATAAGCAGCATCAGCTGTTGCAGCTACAACTTCAGGTGTCCACTTGTAACTTGTTACTGAGTGATGAGTTGAATCAGAAGCAACAGGTTTTGTTGTTGCTGTGTTATCTGGAATTGTTGGCATTACGCCATCATTTACAGTTTGAGTGGTAAGTTCACCACCAATAGTTGTAAATGTGATTGTGTGAGTTGATGGCTGCTTAACTGAAGGAGCAATTGTTACATCGCCGTCAACCTTATATTCATAAGGGAACGCATTAACTGTTACCTTTTCACCGTTGATTGTAAGTTCATTAACAACTTGGTAACCTTCAGCTGCCTTAACATCAATTGTGATTGTTGAGCCGGTTTCTACTGAAACAGGAGCTGTGTAAGCAGCGCCATTGATTGTTACAGTAGCACCTTCAACAGCATTAACTGTTACAGTGTTGTTTGTAGTTTCAGCAGGAGCAAGAGCAATCTCTGCAGCCTGAAGTTCTGTATCAACAGTGTAGATATTTGTAAGTGAAGCATCGTAGCCCTTCTTATCAGAAAGAACAAAGTTAGCTGGATCCTTATGAGCATAATCGCCGTGACCATACTGTGCAAGAGCAACTGCTGCTGCAAGAGCTCTGACATATCTGGTCCATGATTCTGCAGAGTAAGAACCATCGTTTACAAGCTTACCTTCAGCATCCCACTTACCAAAGCGAGGAGCGTTTGCGCCTGTTGTCTTTGAAACTGAAGCTTCAGTTGTTACAGTCTTACCGTCTTCAGCATAAACAGCCTTAGTAGCAGTAAGAGTTGAATAGATGTTGCCTGATGCACACTTGATTTCTTTTTCAAGCTGTGCACCCTGGTAACCACGCTCAACAGCTGCGCTTGCGAAGATATTGAAAAGTCTGGTATATTCAGCTACTGCTGCTGATGAAAGTGATGAATGAGTTACATAAGTATAAGACTTTCCGTTGTCAATGCAGTTTTGTACAGTTGATGCTGCACTTGCAGGAGAAACGCCTAATTCCTTCTTAACTGCATCTTCAGTTTTAGCCTCTCCGGTAGCTTCATCAATTACCGGGTTGCCATCTGCACCTAAAACAACTTTATCATAATGATATTCAAGATCAACAGTAAAGTTCTTTTCAATGTTTCTGGCAATGTCAGTCATCTTAGAGAATGTTAAGATGTTAAAGTTTGTGTCATTAAGACCGGTTCTTGCAACAGAAATGTTTTTGAATGCATTATCTGCAGCCGGCTTAAGTGTATCATTCATAATGCTTGTTACATAGTTGATTCTATCAACAGCCTTTGCAACAGCACCACGGTTATCAACGATTGAACCGTCAGACTTAACTTCGTTAGGAACGATAGTATAATCTGTTACAGGGAACTTACATGACCAATCTTCATTTGAGTTAACCTTCTTGCCATCGGCATCACGGTATACATACTGAACCTGGTTGTAAAGGAGATTGCCCTGTGAGTCAGTTGCCTGAGTTTTAGTAGGCATCTGGCAAGGATTACCATTTGTGGTAATAGCATTGTCCCAAGTTGTTTCATAAACAACTGAGTTAGCAAGATAGTATTTACCATCTGCATTCTTAATTACTTTGATTCCGGCTTGGTCTGTTGTACGAACCTTTCCATTATCATCAGAAAGAGCTAATGGTGAATAGATTGGCATTGTACCTGCAGCATCGAAGTAGTAAACGCCTGCAACACCGCCGACTTTACCTGAACCGTCAGCAAGAGCTTCGCCACCAACATAAGCGTTAGCCAAAACATCCTTTGGAATTGTATATTCTTTTCCTTTAGATGTTACTGTTGGAGCAGATTTTGTATAAGGAACATAAGCTAAATCGCCAAACTTTGATGTAACTTCTTTAGTTGTTGCTGTGAGATGAGTCTTATTGTTAATGCTCTGTGCAAAAGCAACTGTCATAGCAGATGACTTAATAGAAAGTACATTAAGAAGAGCCTGCTTAGCTTGCTCGAAAATAGTTGAGTTAGTAAAGTCTGAAGGCTTATACTGTGATACAAGTGATGCCAAATTATCATAAGCAGTATTCATACCACTGAGCTGGCTGGTATCACCTACAAGGATAGTAAAGTGAGCATAAGCTGACTTAGAACCATTGTAGATACACATATCAACCGGATATTCGCCGCCAGGAACATTGGATTCACCATCATAACGGAACGGTTGAACTTCAAGAGCAGAAGCATTTGGAATCTGCTTCTTCTCACTTTCAATGTAGAAACCAGGAACTTTGGTGTTACCCATTGAAACAATGTTGAAGAGGTTATCGTAGTTAATCTGACCGCCATTGTTCTGCAAATAAACTGATTCGTAAATATCACCGTCACCAACATGGTAACCTGCGATAATGTTCTTAGCAATAGCTTCAGAAAGAGTGTAAACTACATGAGTTCTTGTCTGAATAGCCTTAATATTTGCAGCTGAAGTACCATCCGGGTTAGTTTGAGCTTTAACTGCATCAATTTCATCGCTTGTGTAACCCTTATAATAAGTAATTTTATCGCTGTTACCTGCTGTTGCTTCTGTTACCTCGTTACGGTTCCATTCACCGAATTCACCTGAACCAGGAGTAGTTTCAACACGGTAGTCATACATATTATACTTAAGAAGGTTACCGTTTGTCTTATCCCAAGCAGGGATAGCGTTTTCACTTGTGATGTTTACTGTTGTATAAGCAGCATTTTTATCATACTTTGTTACAACATTATTTGCATCAAGTGTGTTTGACTGATAATTTGAATCTTCATCATAGAAGTAGATACCGTCAACTGCTTTTGAACCGGTTAAAATTTTATTTCTGTTACTTCTATATCTAACTGAATATGTTGAAATATCAGCAAGGTTTGATGAATCAAGTACCATGTATTCAGGATAGTTAGCAATAAGAGTATTATCCTTACTAAATGTAGATGTTGATTTTACATAAGCACCCTCAACACCAACTGTTTGATCAGCTTTATTTGTTTCATGCAAGAACTGCTTGTTACTATTATACATAGCTTCTTTCCAACCTGTTGCGGTTGTCATATACTTATAAGCTGAAACATTGTTATCAGCTGCAACAACTGTGCCATCTTTAAGTACGATGTCGTATACAAACTGAACTTCAGCTACATTTGATTCTCCTGCTGCTGAGTCGAAAGTAATAGGAAGTTTAGATGTTACTATTGTTTCGTTCGGAGCAATAAGACCTGATTTAAGTTGAGATGTAATATCAGTTTTTTCGTTGTTACTGCCAATATAAGTAGCTGACTTAAGCTTGTAATAGTAACGAGAAAGTTGAACAAGCTGTCCGTTAGAGATATATGCACGGTTAAGACCTGTGCAGTTATTTGTAAATGAAACTGTATCGCTGCAATCGCCGCCTGCTGTTGTCTTCATAGAAGGTGTAGCAAAGCTTGCTGAAGCAGTCTTAAGCTGCTGAGTTCCGATTGGAGTGATAGCTTCAGGAACGAAAGAGTTAACTGCTGAAAGAGCAAAGAAAATACCTCTCATTACTGAATCGCCATACTTGCCGGCATCACCCTTAGTGCTGTCTGCACCATAACCGGTGAATTCAACAAAGTTGCAAATAGCCTTTTGGATTGCACCGAGGTCAGTACCGCCGGTACCTGCAAGAGTTTTAACCTGAAGTAAATCATCAAATGGCTTGTTGTCACCGTTTGACTTAGGAACTACGGTTGTGAAATTCTGCGGCTGTTTAGAATAACGCTTACCGAAGAGACCGTTGATAAGGTCAGCAAGCAAATCATAAACAGTATTTACAAAACCTTTTGACTGAATCGGTTCAGCAGATACGATTGTGATAAGTTTGTAAACGAAATTAGATACGCCACAGAAACCGCTGTCTTTCTTATCAGAAATATTAAGAATTGAAAGAACTACATCGTTCCAGATAAGGTCTTGTGAATCGAACTTACCGTATTCCTTGCCTTGGAGTGTACCAAGAATAGGGAGGAACTTGTTAGCAATTTTATCAATATTTTCCCAAAGGTTATTTGTAAGAGCACTGTTACCTTTTTCATCGCAAATACCGAGAAGAGCTGCAACACCCATTGCTCTTTCACCTGAGTTAGTTGACTTCTTCATTGAGTAATCTCCACCGTAGTAAAGAACTACTGAATTCAAGAGGTCAAAAATTGTAGCACTTGAATTAACATCTTCGTTTTCTGTCTTCCAAGTTTTGCCTTGGTATGATACAGGAACATATCCTTCAAGTACATACGCAACTGCATCACGAGCCATAGGAAGAATTGTACCTTCAAGTGTTGCGTTGATTGTACCGTCTTTAGCTACTTCTACAAGTGATGAATAATCCTTATTAGGAAGTACATATGATAAGTATTCTTTAAGGCATACATAAGCAACTGCTTCTGCATCCTTACAACCATCCCATTCTGCTGGGTGGATAATATCTTGAAGTTTGCCTGCACCAAGGTTAACCTGGCCGATACAAGCAACAAGCATAGGAACCATTGCTGATTCAAGATTTGCTTCTGAAAGAACAGCATCAGTACCGTTAGCATCATAGAATGCCTTGAGAATGTTAGCATCAGTAGCATCTGCTGTGTACTGAACCATCTTAAGTGCATTGCCAACGAGTGTTGAAGTGATTTTCTTGATTGTTGCATCATTGATTGATTCAACACCGTCTGCCTTTGTTGTTTTAGATTTTGCCATTTCCGGACGATTGCCGATAATGTTATCTCTTTGTGGGAACAAATCATTAACTGCTGCAACAAGTGCATCGTTAAAGCCTGCTACCATTGAACCGTAATTTGAATATTCATTTTTAAAGAAATCGTCAATATTCTTTGTTCCGGTTTGTGCAAAGTAAAGGTTGATAGGACCTGTTTGCATATTGAAACCGTAGTCAGCAAGAGGGCTGTATCTTAACTTAGCAAAGAGCTTTGTTTCATCAATATCTGACCACTTGCCTGTTGATGTTTCAGCAGCTGCACGGTCAAATGAAAGCTGTTCCTTAGCTTTTGCAATAAAGTCATCTGCTGATTTATCGCCATAAGCTTCGTAATTAGCTTCAGCCCATTCGTTAATCTTTGCCTGAGTATAGTTAGAAGCAATATCGCTTGAATTCCATTCACCCTTTTTGTCGAAATAATAATAGTATGCATTATCAAGATTTCTGTCACCCTGGGTGTTTACATGGAGAAGCTTGACTGTACCCTTGAGAACTGTATCCCAAGCAAGATCAAGTGCTGTATAACCTAATTTGAAAAGAGAATCGGTTGGCTTAAATGTAAGCTTTGTTGTTTGCTCTGTTGCATAACCGTTTGCATCCGGATGTCCATAAGCAAAAAGAAGAACATTAAGCGGATTGCCGTCATCATCTTTAAATTCGCTTGAATATACAAGGTTAGGGTCATAACCGAGTTTAGCAGCAGCTGCTGCATAATCCGAGCCTGACTTATTCATTTCAGCCTTGATTTCAAGATAACGAGTAGCTGATGTATCCTGGATAGGTTTGAGTGAGCCATCTTCGTTCTTTTCATTATATTCTTGGTTATATGTAACGAGAACGCTTATCTTCTGAAGAAGCTCGGTAGAGAGCTTATCGAAAAGCTGGTCATCATATACCCATTGAGTTTTGCCACTCTTGAAATCATTGATTTCATCCTGTGTATACCATTTAGTATAGTTGAAAATAAGCTGCTGAACAATGTTATAAACAAGGTTTTTAGCATAACTTTCATCACTGAAGCCTAATGGACCTGCAAGAAGCTTGTAGATATTAACCGCACTCTTAAGAACACCGAGGTTGAAATCACCTCTTAATACCTGACCGAGTACATCCTTACCGGCATAGTCAGCTGAGTTGATTTGAAGAAGAGCAAGAGCTCTCTTAACAATCTCAGTTGATGAATAGTTTTCTCTTGTAACATGCCAGAAATTCTTGCTGGCATCACTTGAAGCTAATGATTTAAGCTGAATGTTACCTGCGTCACCAACATAACTACCATACTTAGAAAGAAGACCTGCAACACTCTCAAGTGTAAGCATTACATCATCAACGCTGTCAAGCTTAACTGTTAAGGTATATTTAATAATACCAAACGCGTTGATATTAAGATGCTTTTGAGCGGCATCCCATGTCATATAAGCTGTAACGCTGGATGGGAGATTTGCAAGAAGGTTGTAAACTGTTGGAGCAACTGTAGGAAGCATAAGGTCCGCATAGTCAAGCAATGCTGTTGCGGCTTGTTCGTCAGAAAGAATATTCCAAGCAAGGTCGTTATATTCTAACGCGTCATCTGTATACTGCTTTTCTGAACTAACAGGTGCAGCGTGAGCTGAAAATGCACATGTTAAACAAGAAGCAGCCATAAGAACAGCCATAAACAACGCAAGCAGCTTATGGGAAAACTTTTTTGCTTTCGTTTTCATTTTTTACCTCCGTAAAATTTTAAAAAATTTAAAGTGAAGTGTTAACATATTGTGCGTAATGCCCGTCGCAATCTCTGACCATCAGGCAATCTGAATTAGAATGAAGGCTCATTACAAGCCACAGCATTAAATTGGCGCAATATGTGCTTTAAACACATTATAATTATTACATACAGCCACCCGAAAGTCAATAAATTAAACTTACAATCCTCATTTTTGTAACTTTAGCCAAAAACGACCTCATTTTTTTGTCACTATGCACAATTAGTTTACGAAAATTTTACAATTTGTTAATAGTTTTAAGGAGAAAAATAAGCTTTTCACGGTGAGTAAAGCGACAATACTTTACACAATTTTTACATTTGTAAAGGGCTGAAGCTTTACATTTTGCAAAATTTTTAATGCACTTTTTCTCTGTTTTATCCGTTTTTCAGTTACTCTTAATAAAATCGACGCTTGTTAGACATAATTTCCAATTAAGTCCATTTACAAGCACTCCGTTGTCAAATTCAAAACGCAAAATATGTTAAAATTCACAATAAATTCAAAATATGTTATAAAATTATTGACTTATTAGATTTTATTTGATATAAATATATTGTATTTGTTAATACGCGTGTGGATATCCTGCGCCTAAAAAGCAGTTTTTGTGTAGAAACTGTGTAATAAACAAATACTGCTCGGCGCATAATCCAAAATGCGTTACCATACGACAAAGTTCGTAAATCATATTGTAAAGGAGAGAAAATTTATATGAGAACGAGCAAAAAAATACTCAGCTTTTTCTTAGCTGTGGTAATGGTCGTGACCACTTGTTCGGTTGGATTTACTGCATTTGCAAAAAACAGTAATGACAACCCATTGTGGAACACTTCCAGCGTTAATGCTTCATCCGCATATAAAACCGTCAACGGTTTGGCAGATGAGCTTCCGTCCCTTCTCATGGGTATAGACGCAATTTCAAAAGTAGTCTATAACAAAGGGGCAATCAGTCTTGGTACAACTTCAGACAAGTTGACTAAAGACCAGAAAGAATCAATTAAGGAGAATACGACTCTTCCTGAGATGTTGCAGGCACTTCAGCCTACGCTTATCAATGCTGTCGGCAAAATGGCTGTATCTACAAGCCAATCGGAATTTGTCACAGACATTATTGGTGAATCATCATCAAATGTAAGCAATTATGACTACCTCAACAATTTCAGTGACGACATCAATTTCTTCCAGCTTGCAGGTATGTGCCATAAGCTCATTTATGACGGTGTAAGCAACATTTCTGCAAACAAAGAAACAAAGAAAGCACTTGAAGATATTCTTTATGGTGCAGGCGATCGCAACCTTGATGGTAAAGCAATCAAAAAAATCACTGTTGACTCAACAGGTCAGCATAAGCACTATGTTAACATTAAATACAACACCAAAGGTTTGTGGTATTTAACAACATTAGTAGATTCAAATACTTCTACTAACTTTGATATTTCCGATGCTGTTGATAATATATTGCCTGCAATTGCACAGCAATATGACGATCAAGTTGCAGATGGTAAAATCAAACCTGTTGAACTTTCTTCAATCACAGATATGTTGGACTTCAACGGTGACGGCGGACATGTAAGAATAGGCGAAACATCTATGATGGCAAGCCTTTCACAGCTTAAATCTGCAACCTACACACTCACAGAAGCTCAGCAGAAAACCGTAAATGAAGTATGCAGTTACTTAAACAACTACTATAAAGTTTTTGGTATTGATCTTAATGCCTCTGATGTTGCTGATTGTATTTACTATGCATATTCACCTCAAACAGATACTTTCACAAATATGTTTGGCGGTAACTTAGCAAGAACCATGCCTTACATTAGACTTGCTGTTGACGGCGGTGCAGATTTCAAACTCTCTGCTGATTCAGATTTCTTTAATGACCAATGGAACCCAAAAGTTACATCTCCTACCGGAGACCCATACACCATTGAATCAACCGGTATTAAAACTTTTAAAACTGTTGACGGATTATTATCACAGATTGAGCCATTCTTTGCTCAAGCTCTCGGATACGACAGTCTTGACACTGCAGTAAGCGAAATGCTCACCAGAGATAGTGTATCCACAGATGCATTATCAATGTCATCTGTAAAGGATTATATCACAAGCCTTTATATCATATTATCATACGCTTCACTTGTTGATGATGTAAATGGCGGCGGACGACAAAACGCTCCTTATGCTCAATATATTTTAAAGGGAGCATTGGTTGACTTTAAAGGACTTAAACTTGAAGATATAAATCAAGCAGTTGATAAGGATATGCCTGCAGGCTTCAACTTCTACTGGCAAGACGGAGATGAATTCTTCCTTACAGATGATGAACTTGAGCAGATGTATTCAATTTTGAACTTGGTTGCTACTCAAGATAACAATTTCCCTGAAACAATAAACGGATATTTTGCTGACGGTAGTATGAAGTTTAATGATACAGACGGTTCTAAAACTTTCATTCTTCCTAAGAATCTCAGAGATACAGCCACTATTGAATATTTTGCTACATTCTTGAAGATGTACAGCAGAAAGAATAACAACTCTGATGCACAACAGCGTAACAAGGTTATCAACTTGTTTGCAGGTAACTGGATTAGCAACAGAAGCAATAAAACAAGTGATTATATTCAAAATGCTACTCTTTTAGATACAGAAAATTCAGATCCTAACACCGGTATTTATGCATACAAGCATACCGGCAATACTTATTCAAAAGCAGATTTAAATGAATGGGTTAAATATTCATATATGTCAACTCTTACATCTTATTTTTGCTCAAAAATAAGCACTGCGTCTGACGACTTAACTTATGATAACAATTCAATCAAATGTTCTTTGGATATTAGCAAGTTTATCAATGACTATGTTGAAGAACATCTTGATACAACAGGTGTAACTCTTACAGACGCTCAAAAGCAGCCTGTTATCAACAATGCACTTGCAGCTCTTTGTGGTAACGGTGGTACACAGCTTACAAATATAGTTCTTAACTCTATTATTTCCACATATCTCGATCCGAGTTCAACAATAGGTAATATTATCAACGGTGCTCTTGACGAACTTGCTTCAACAAAAATTGACCTTGTCAAAGCAACTTACAATATTTGGGCTAACCTTATTGAATCACCGGTTGAAACAATATTCAATCTTCTTCCGCTTGTTGTTGTTCTTGTAAACGAAGTACTTGAACCGATATTCTTCAGTGCTAAATCAGGTGAAACCAAGCAAAACAATATGCTTTATAACTTCACACATGATGGTCTTCTCTATGACTTAACTGCTGATTACGGCTCATACATCGGTATTGACACACTTGCTTGGGACCTTAATGAAATGCTTCCATTGCTTATGCATTGGCTCAAGAATGACGGTTCTTATGACAAGATGGGCGGTACATATTGGAATAACGGTGCTGAAAAGAATTTCAAAATCACCAAATATACCGATTTATCAGGCGGACTTGATAAAATTACGACAAAGAATATTACAACAAGTACTGTTATCAGCAAACCGGAATATGTTACTAAATATGAAAAGATTGTTGACAGTAAAGGCAACGAAATCACTTCTAAAGTTGTAACAGAAAAGAAGACAAAAACAGAAGTGGATGAAAGCGGTACTGCAAAGACAGTTGAATATACCGAAGATGTTACATACTATACATATAATGGTGTAACAAGCAATGATATTTCAGTAGCTCTTGCAAAAGCTCCAACAAATGCTAAATTTACTGTTTACAGTAAATATGAAGCAAAAGTTCCTTACATCACAGGAATTTACATTGCCGATAAAGCACTTAGGGACGCTAAGCTCAGCGGACTTGATAAGGTTCTTAAGAAAGCATTTACAGATGATAAAGGCGTTCTTTCAGACACAAACGCTCAGCTTGCAACCGGACTTGCAGAAGTAATTAACGAACTTGCAGGATTATTTACAACAGCAGTTGACACTTATGTAAATACCCCATCACTCAGAAATCAAGTTAAGGGTAAAGATAACAACGGAAATATTGCTAACAGCGGACTTAACAACTTAATGGTTGCTATTCCACAGCTCTTCGATATTATGGAAGACCTTGGAGCAGATAAGTACGGTGTCAGCAAAAATGCATGGACATACTGCTATGACGGTAAATTTAAAACTGAAGAAATTACAGTATCGGGTAAAACCTATACCGCTGTTTCTAACACAAAGGTAACTGAATTCAAGTCATATGCTCAAAATCCTGATTCAACAAAGATTTTCGATACTTTCGTTGGTATCTTTGTAGAAGATTGGCTTGATGCAATCCTCGGTCTTGTAAACAATGTTATTGATTCAGACAACAGCGCATAGAGGAACGGGGATTCTTCCTT
>ENA-OPVK01001611-OPVK01001611.1-human-gut-metagenome-genome-assembly--contig:-NODE-1611-length-13128-cov-4.295648_pt1 | contig 13128 bp, 13 predicted proteins | sample MGYA00241495_ERZ501982 | MGnify/ENA primary metagenome ERZ501982 (study PRJEB25962, sample SAMEA2042002) | human gut metagenome | biome: human gut; feature: human-associated habitat; material: faeces...
ACACCTGTTCTATGCAAATTGCACAATTTTAGCCGACTAATACCCCTGTTTTTTGTGCATATTGTACATTGTGCATATTGCACAATTTTAGCCGACTAACAGCCCTGCTTTTTGTGCATATTGTACATTGTGCATATTGCACAATAGCACTACCATATTTTTGTGTATTTTGTATATTGACTTTTGCCCCCGACTATGCTATACTATATTCATAGAATATAGGAATGGGAAAACGAACATCTGTTCCCCCTTTTAGTCACTAAACGGGCTTTGTGCAAATTGCACAAAAATGACCTATGAATTTTGTGCATTTTGCCTATTGCAATTCCCGATATTGTATGTTATTATATATACATAGTAAGGAATGAACATTGACAACCGAACAGGGCAAGGCATTTTAGTCAACTAGCTTTTTTTGAAAAAAAGTGCTTGACAAGCCGCCGGACATGTGCTATAATGTAAGCAAGATGAAAGAAGTGATAGCGATAGAGAGATAGAAAACTACTTCAAAAATCTTCAAAAAGCACTTGACAATCCGACAAGGATATGCTATAATAGTCTTGTAAGGTAGTCGAGGGGCATACCACAGAACCTTGAAAATTGAACATCGTTTAGTCAACTAACAATCGGTTCGTGTTTCACGTGAAACATTGTAAAGATTCCCAGTTGCTAATGTTTCACGTGAAACATCAGGCAACTAACCACAAAACATTTTAGTCAACTAAAAAGAAAGTAGAGGTAATCATTATGAGAAAAAACGCAGAAAACACAACCGTTGCAACCGAAAACGCTAAGGAACAGGAAATCGTATCCTATGAAGTCGTAGCTATGAATGGAAAGAATAAGGAGCTGACATTCTACAACACAGACCTTATCCGTCATACACAGTCTATTCAGAAGTACCGTGACGCTGGCAACCTTGCAATCCTTGCAATCGCACACGAGTTCGACTCAATGGACAAGGACGAGTCTTATAAGACCGCCGGATTCAAAACAGTTGCCGACTATGGACGAGTAGTGTTCGACTACAAGCCTGCGACCGTATCACTCTATCTCAGAAGTGCAAGAGCATTTTTGACAGAGAACGAAAAGGGCGAGGTCAACTACAAGCCGAACTTGCCTAAACTTACAGTAGGGCAGATGATTGAGTTGTTACCACTTGTCAAGGACGGAGAGGACGTGTCAGAGGTACTCAAGGCTTTACAGTCTGGTGAGATTAACTGTCAGATGTCTACTAAGGCTATCCGTGACGCGGTATCATCTATCCGTGCTATCCCGACTAAGGCTAAGGAAACGACTGAAAAGTCTGAACTTGCAAAGGCTGAAAAGCTGGGCGAGTATGACAAGGATAAGTTACCTAAGAACACTACACCTGAAAGCTATGCTGAAACTAACATTGACGCCGCCATGGTAGCATTTGAGAACTACGCAAAGGCTATGGCAGACATTGAACACAATGAAACGGTAGACGCAAAGATTAAGGAAGTCATGGTTAAGTTACAGGAACTTCGTGCAGAACTTACCAAGTAGCATTAAACAATCGGTGGGCACGAGCCGATTGTTAGTTGACTAAAAGCCAAAAATGAGGTCAGCTAAGAAAGGAAGTAACAGTATGAAAGTAAGACAGTTAACAGAAACAAGTTACCCAAAAACACGTAGACTAATCGACGATATGACCATTGAAATGTATCAAGACATTACATCGGGCATATTGCATGACGACTCTCCCATGCAGATTGCGTCAGATATACATGATATATGGGAAGTAGTTGCACAGTCACTCTACAAAAATAATAACCTCACACTCAGAGAGTTTATAACGTGCATAACACGTATTGGACACGTTCTCGAAGAAGCCTATAAGTCATTAGGTGTGGAGAGTGAAGTAGAGTAGTTCCTTAATTAGATTGTTAGTCGACTAAACGGTTCGCCAGACTGTTTAGTTGACTATACAATAGATAACCAATAAACTATGACAGTAAAGTCGTTAAAATCAGAAAGGTCAAAAGGTGACAATTATGGCAGATTTCAGAAACATGGCAAAAAGACAGACAACTCTTAGTGAGGTAATGACAGACAGAGATAAAATCTCTACGGACGAACTCATTGAGAAGTACCCGGACGGTGTAACAATCGTAGCATTTGATTACATTCAGTCCAAGAAGTCAAAAGGCAAGTATCCGGTATTCAATATTGCCGAGGACGCTACTGTATTTTGCAACGGTGGAACAGTTCTCGACCGTATCTTCACAGACTTCGTAAACGCTATGGACGGAGATGTTAAGGCGGCAAGCGATGAACTTCGCAGACAGGGTGGACTTCAGGTTAAGCTTTCTAAGGGTGAAACAAAAGCTGGTGACGAACTGACCCTCGTAGAAGTAATCTAATCCACAAGGCGAATTGGGGTGATGCGGAATAATTCCCGTATCGCCCTATTCGTGTTTGTTTAGTTGACTAAACAGGTTTTGCTTTTAATTCAATGTTTAGTCGACTAAAAGAAAGGAGATATGATTATGGGCATATTTGGCGGAATATTTAAAGCGTTAATGAACGAAGTTTCCAATGTGTTTGGAAATGGAATGGTTGACGATTTAGATGATATTGCGATAGTCAAAATGTTTGAAAGTCATCTTGCACAACTATCGGGAATGGTGTCGGAACTATTACCATTCGCAACTAAAGCAGATGAAAGTTACATGAGTTTAATATACAATAAACTCGAAAAAGTTCCGGCAGTAGAATTATATGACGGAAATTATCAAGAGAAGTTAGACGAACTTATACACGAAGCTGAATTATTAACACCAGACAGTCAGCGGTCGCTATCTAAACTTGATAAAATTGAAGCAGAAATAAAAGGTGTGGCTACGCAGATACAGACTTATCTTAAAGAACCAACTTCAACACTGGAAGAAGCAAAGTTGTGGGACAGTAAGTTTGTTAAAGGTGTAAATGAACACATTCCGCCGCACTACAAAAAGGGCGAAAATATGGACGACACAATGTCGGAAGTTATGCGGGCATTTAGAAATTGGTCGTCATTCGCACAGGCTTCAATCGACTTATATGGTTCACAAAGGCTTATCAACGCAACTTATGAAGCGGTGATTGAGGGCGAAGATGCTATGGCTTATATGTCAGAAATACTCGACCTCAACACAAGAGTAAATTCGACGTTTGGGGGTGACCTACATGAAGATGTTATCGTTCCTTATGCAGGATTCTTTGGTTCAGGTTTCTTCTTCTAACACAGGCGATGTTGACAGGGATTTAATTGTTAGTCGACTAAACTACATTAAGAGCCAAGAGAACTTTGAGTGGGTTTATTCGCACAAGGTTCACTACTTAAACATTCCAATTTCATTTGACATTGAAACTTCTTCTTTCTATGAGGGAATTGCGAAAAAAGCAATAATGTACATTTGGACTTGTAATGTAAATGGAACAACATTCATAGGAAGAACATGGAAACAATTCACACAACTTCTCGACATAATGTCAGAAGTATTCGAGCTAATTAAATATAATAAACGCTGTCTGATTTACGTACATAACCTTGAGTACGAGTTTCAGTTTATGCGTAAATGGTTTGATTGGCATGACATATTCGCAGATGATAAAAGACAGCCACTCTACGCAGTAACTAAAGGCGGAGTGGAGTTCCGCTGTTCATACAGACTTTCCGGCTATTCATTAGCCAAGTTGGCAGATGAACTCAGATACTACAAGACACAGAAAATGGTTGGAGATTTGGATTACTCACTTATCAGACATTCCAATACACCATTAACAGATAAAGAGTTGAAGTATTGTACTCAAGATACTCAAGTTGTGGTATGCTATATTCAAGAGGAAATAGACAAGAATGGCGACATAGCACATATACCATATACAAAGACCGGATACGTGCGTCGCTACTGTCAAGATGAATGTCTTGCAATACACAAACAGAATGATGATGTTAGTCGACTAAAGGGGTTGAAGTACAGAGATGTAATGCAGTCTTTAACTCTCACCTACGACCAGTACAAGATGTGTAAAGCTGGTTTCCAAGGGGGTTTCACTCATGCGAACATAAATTACGTTAATGAAACACTTACCGACGTTGGTTCGATAGACTTTACATCATCATATCCATTCACTATGATGGCTCAATACTTTCCAATGTCTAGTCCAAGAGAAGTTGAAGTTCGTGACATGAAAGATTTGGAGTTCTATCTATCAAGTTACTGTTGTCTATTTGAAGTGCAGTTCATAAACCTCAGACCATTGACAACAATAGAAAACCCGATTTCATCATCACGCTGTTCATATCTTGAGGGCTATCACATTAACAATGGTAGAGTGATAGATGCTAAGATACTCGAAACAACCATTACAGAACTCGACTTCGATATATACCGCAACTTCTACACATGGGACGGTATCAAGATAGGAAAGTTCCTAGTGTTCTATCGTGGCTATCTTCCTACCAACCTTGTGAAATGTCTTGTAAAATTCTACAAGGACAAGACCACGTTGAAAGGTGTAGTCGGAAAAGAGGAAGAGTATCTGCAAGGTAAAGCGATGTTGAACTCAGCGTATGGAATGGCTGTGACAGACATTGTACGTGATGACTTGGAGTATCACCAAGAGATGTATGCAGATGAATGGCAAGTCGGTTCAGAAACACCTGTTAGTCAACTAAACAGATACAACAAGAACCCAAGTCGTTTCCTCTACTATCCTTGGGGAGTGTGGGTAACAGCACATGCAAGACATAATCTGTTCAAAGGAATTAAGGCTTTCGGTTCGGACTATGTTTATTCAGACACAGACTCAATCAAAGCGATAAACATGGACAGACACCAAGACTTCATTAAGAACTATAATCTTCATGTTAGAGAACAGTTGGAAAAAGCCGCAGACTTCCACGGAATACCAATGTCAGACTTCGAGCCTGAAACTATAAAAGGTGAAAAGAAGTTAATAGGTGTGTGGGATTTTGAGGGGACATACGATAAGTTCAAAACACTTGGGGCTAAAAGATACTTGGTTCAAAAGGGTAACGACATAGAGTTCACAGTTGCCGGTGTAAACAAGAAAGCAATCAAAGAATATATGTTAGAAACCTACGGACTTGACGGAGTGTTTGATGCGTTCACTCGTTCACTGGATATTCCAGCTGGACGAACAGGAAAACTCACACACACCTATATAGACAGAGAATGGCAAGGTGAAGTAGTGGATTACCTAGGACAGAAGTTCCCTTATTACGAGAAGTCGTCAATCCACTTAGAGCCAGCACCATTCAAGATTTCAATGTTAGATGCTTTTTGGGATTATATGTGTGGCATTAAGCAAAAGGAGAAATGATATGGAAGAAAAAAATAAGAAAGGAGAGGGTGTCAAGTTTTACAGCTTGACGCCAATACTCTCAAAAGATTGTCAGTACAACATAATATTTGGAGAGCGTTCCAACGGTAAGACATATGCAATCCTCAAATATATCCTTGAGAACTATTGCAAGCATGGTCATCAAGGGGCATTGGTTCGTCGTTGGAAAGAGGACTTTAGAGGTAAACGTGGTCAGCAGATGTTCGATGCCCTTGTTTCAGACGGACTTGTTAGTCGACTAACAGATGGACAGTATTCCACAATCTACTCATACTCTGGAAAGTGGTACTTAGCAAATCCTGACTCAAGAACTGGAAAAATGATTTCAGCACCCGAACCATTCTGTTTCGGTTTCGCACTATCCGATGTTGAGCATGATAAGTCAACCTCATATCCTAAAGTAAAAACAATATTCTTCGACGAGTTCTTAACTCGTCAATACTATCTACCCGATGAATTTGTAACATTCATGAATGTTATCTCGACCATAGTTCGTCAGAGAAATGATGTTAAAATCTTCATGGCGGGAAATACAGTAAACCAATACTGTCCGTACTTTACAGAAATGGGATTGTCGCACATCAAAGAAATGGACAAAGGTGCAATAGAAGTCTACAAGTATGGAGAGTCAAAACTTCGTGTAGCTGTGGAGTACGCAGACTCTATATCCAAAAAAGGAAAGCCGTCTGACATTTACTTCGCATTTGATAATCCTAAACTTACCATGATTACAGGCGGTACTTGGGAAATGGCTATGTATCCACACTTACCAGTGAAATACAAGCCGAACAACGTAATATTCACATACTTCATGCGTTTTAACGATGAGCTTTTACAATGTGAAATTGTCCATGTAGACAATACTGTATTCACATATATCCACAGAAAAACAACTCCAATTCAAGATGAAAACAAGGACATAATCTACGAACTGGAGTATGACAACAGACCAAATCACATAAGAAATATGCGACATTGTTCACTTCCTATAAACAAAAAGATAGGACAATTCTTTGCAGATAACAAAGTGTTCTATCAAGACAACGAAGTGGGTGAAATTGTAAGAAACTACTTGGTACAGTGTGGACACGATGCAATAGTATAACAAAAAGGGTGCTAGTCTTTAGTCGACTAACACCCTTTCTTACTAGCATAACTCGTTTACTCTCTTCTGAACAATCGGATACAAATCACCGAGTTTCTTTTTTCTGTCAGCACCGGCACCATAATCTCCGTCGATTACTCTCCTAGCAAGAATATCAATAATCTCCTTACCACTAAGCACCTCACCTATCAGCTCGTCTTTCTTCACATCACCATCTCCATTTCCATCAAATCTTGTAAGGTTGTTATCACGGATAACTCTCATAATGTTATCCACATACTTACTACTTGTTGCATAACCATCAGCCTTAATGCGTCTTACATATTCCTCAGGACTTTTAACACCTTTAAGATTTGCATATCGTTTTTTGTTAATGAATACGAAGTAGCCTTTAACACCCGCTTCCATAGAGTCATACACTCTAAAGTTATCACGAATATTTGTCAAAGTACCAACCTTATATTCCTCTTTAGTAGTCATGTTTACACTCTTACCGCTCCAACTACTTCCACATTTCAATCCGAAGTAGTTGTGATACTTGCTTGCAAGAGCACTCTTACCCCAACCACTTTCTAAAATTGCCTGTGCGATAATAGGACTGTGTACCTTAATCCCATATTTGCCAGCATATTTCTTAACATACTCGGCAATCTGTTCAACAAACTCATTATTATCCATGAAATCTCTCCTCTCTTTAGTCGACTAAAACACCACCGCACAACAAGGCTTCAATTTCATTTTTCTCCGCTTCAGTGGCTATCATGTCTTTAGCAAACACTTTTCTGCAACGAACATATCCTGTCATGTCGCCAATAGTCACTTCTTTATACGTCGGCAATCCCTCAAGGTTATTGTTAGCCGGAGTGAGATTTATCGGACGCTCAATAAGCAGATAAGGTGTGTAATCAGCCATATTATACGCACCATTGATATACACTGTTGACACATTATTCAGCGACTCGGTGTGATAAGGCTCTCGTTCATATGCAGTACCGACAAAACGATATATTACACCATCGTCATTTGATATTTCTGCAAGGGCTTTTCCGTTTATGAGGTCAATCGTGTAATTGAGTTCCACTTCTTTATTGGATAATTCATCTATTGACAAATCGAAAAATCCAAGAAATGGCAACCAAATACGAACTGTCGTGTACGGAGAATAGTCAAGTGCATTATGGTGCAACTCCGGAACTGTTACCTTACCACAAGATACCCGTGCTACTCTCTGATTTACAACTTTTGAATTTACTTGCGTTTTATAATTTCCAAACCTTATACGTTGAAATGCTTCATCAGTTGAAACCGGAACAAACACTTTATGAATTGCTACAATATATTTGCTTATATCAACAACCTCTCCTGTGCTAAAATTCATAAATAAAGCATTTGCAGCATCTACAAGTTGAGCCTGTGTTGGATTATAAACATTTATAAAAGCCAACTCCGATGTAGGGTCTACTGGTTTTTCTTGTGCTGTTGCGTGTGCTATGATTGTAAGATTTTCGTTTATACTTGAGATAGTTAAACTTGCGTGTGACGAGTCTGTAATATCAGCATATACTGTTTCTGAACCAATCACAACATAAGGAGCATCTGTAAACAAATAACCCTCGTCAGAAGTAAAGTTTACAGTATAACTATCTCCCTCGTTTACCATTGACACAGTTGGTTTGTCAGCAGTACAATGTAACAAATCAAGTTGTACAGTATAATGCGTTACAGCAACTGTTGGCTCAGGTATATATTTAAATGTAACAAGTTCATCAGGCAATCCAATATTACGCTCATCAAAGGTAATCCATAAATATGGAGAAGTCTCTTGTTGAATATAGTCACCAAAATTTAAATAAGACGAATTGTCTGAACTGGCGATAGTCGGTTTAAAGCCACTATCCCATTTTGCTGTCCACTCTTCAACATTATATTCATATCCATCTTTCAAAACAAGGATAAACTTAGGTAATCTATCACCTTTGTTGTATTTTAGTTGACTAACATCAATATTATCAAATACAACATTATTATTCCCGTCATAATGATAACCCCCTTTAACATCATACCCAACCGGTACACTATCAAGAAGATTATACTTCTTTTCCACTGGCTGTGGCGGAGTTGGTGGTGTGGGTTGCTCTACTGTAATATCCGGATTGAAAGTAACTATGACATGTTTGGCAGTAAAATTACTCATTTTAACATTGAAATAATAACGATATTTCTTAATGCCAGGAAGTCTATTGATATCTTTCAATTGGGAACTATTAGGTTCCCATGGTGATAATGTAACAGTAGCACCACCATCGGCTTCAGAACCGTTGTCATTATTTTTTACTGTGAATACATTATCATTTACTGTAAATGGATTATTAGAAGTATAACAACAATAACCTGTTGTGTAAGCGGTACTAAATGTTTCACCAGTTTCGTCCAATTGTGCCATGTAAATAGTGGTATTTCCTAACATAGCAACGCCATCAGTTCTATTCTGAAAAGCCATAGTCCACTTAGCCATTATTTATCGCCCCCTTTCAATGTGACAAGAATATAATTCTTTTCTGTAAACGGATTGTTAAACGCTATTTTCTCTGTATCATGTCGAGCGTCTAACACAAAATCACCGCCAACATATTGCTGTGACGGTGTTTCTTCACGGTCGATCAAAGCACGAAGTCTATAAATATCATCGGCATATGACATAAGCACATCACACTTCAAGTCGACGATAAATGCTTTATTACGCATAGCAACGACATTATTTATAAAATAATATCTGCCGAACTCCGGAATATATGCGTAATTGTAATCTAAAGGGTCTGTCTGAATAAGAATTGTGGGCTTGATAACACTTGAATTATCACGTAATGCCCCGTTGAGTATGAGTTCATCTGTCAATGTTTTACGGATACGGTTCTTTTCGTCTAACGATTTATATAATTTTAACTGCATATTCTCACCTCACTAATGCAAATGGGGGCTAGTTTAGTCAACTAACCCCCTCTAACCACAAACCTTTTAGTCGACTAAGCTACGTAGAACACAACGAAGTTCTCGTTGAAGTCGTTGTAGTAGCCGGCATCGAACTTGTACCAGTTGTTGTAGAACTCACCACGAGCATTGTACTGTGATGTAACTCTCTTGTCGAGGTTAGACACACCAAGTGCTTCACGGTCGAACATAACAGCAAGGATACCATCAGCTACAACTGTATGAGTACCATGCTTAACATTGATAGCGGAAGTGCTTGCAAAGTCATAACTCTGACCAGAACCCTGCCAGAAAGGCACTGTCTCAGCATTAGGAAGTGCTGTGTACTGCTCATGGAACGTATCAGACTGTAAGTAAACATCAGCCGCCTTAGCGAACTCGTCAAGCATAACAAGATGTAACTTATCCTTTGCGGTAAATCTCTCCTGTCCGCCGATGTTGAACAGTGTAGATAACTTAGTAATTCTGCCACTGTACAGACCGATCATGAACGAAGCCCAACGAATGAACTGAGCATCTGTCAAGCACTTCTCAGGCTCAAGAGTAGTTCCAAATCTTGCATTGTATAAAGCAAGCAAGTTTACGGCTCTGTTGTTGCCAACACCGGTGTAAGTACCCTCGGCATTGTAATTGTACAGAGTTTCAGCAGTCATGCTGTTGATCGTGTCCATAACAAGACCGTCAGTCTTAACTGTCATAGACGTTTCGATAGCAGTCTGGATCATGGAGAAGAAAGCGTTCATCTGCTGAGCACTTGAGAAAGCACTCTTAACCTGCTTCTCTGCGAATGACATAGGGATCTCATAAGTAGCCAAGCTGTTGTAGAACTTAGCAGAAACCTCGGGTGCTGTGAACACACCAGTGTCATAAGACTTGCCGTTCTCCAGCTTCCAAGAACTGTTCTCTGTTGCTTCCGGCAACTTAGACATTGTTACCTTTTCAAGGATACTACCGAACTCCCAACCGTCCATAAGAACGCTAGGTGCTGATCCGGAATAAGGTCTGTCGACAAAAGCCATCTTGCCGATATGATCAATCAAAGACTTTACATAGTTGTCGAGATTATTAGTGCCGATAATCTCATTACCGAAGTCTACTACGTTGGAAAGGTCAGCCTGAACTACTTCAGTTTTTCCAAGTACCTCTCCGCTAATGGCGTTACATAATGTTGCGATCTGTTCTACTTTCATGTTAATTTCCTCTCTTTCTTAGTCTAAATCATATAAAGGTAATGTTAAAAAACTAAGGGCATCGGCAATCACTGTTCTTGTGATACCGTATTTATCCCAAAAGTTAAGTGTGTAGTCGACTAAAACCTCTGCTTGTGTAAGTCTACTCTCGACAGTTCTTTCATCACTTCCTGTGTTTGCGGTGTTTGATGTACGTCCGTGCGTGGTTGAGTGCTCTTGGCTATCCTTGTCAACGAAGTCAATTGAGTCAAATCCTGCAATTCTGTCTGTCTGACTAACAGTATCAGTACCACCTAACTTTTCGTCAACAATCTTACCATACTTGGTTGTAATCTTGGTAGACCTCTCTACTAAAGGATTGACCTCTTCACTTGCAAATTTTATAAGGCTATCCCACTTAGCTTTGTAACTCTGATACAACGCATTGGCGATGAACCGTTGATTTTCTAAACTAACAGTTCCGTCCGGCTCAACAAATTCTGTAATAATAGCACCACAGGTTTTCAAACCATGTTGCGTTTTCAGCAACTTATCAAGCACTTCGCCAATACCGTTTAGTTGACTAACACCCATAAGGGGAAACAACTGGGCATTAGCTAAATAATCTTTCAACTTCATTACTTGTTCTCCCCTTTCTTTTTCTTCTCGTCATCTTCGCTGTCGTCAGACTCCTCAGGGCTAGGCTCTTGTTCCTCGTCCTTTGACTCAGGTTCCTTGTCCTTTGGCTCGTCCTCAGCGTCTACTTCTTCGCTTTCGCTTTCCTCTGTTTCACTTTCTTCTGTTTCACTTTCTTCTGATTGACTTTCATCATCTTCCGAAGTATCTTCGTCCGGTGTGTCATCATCTGAACCACATTCACTATCTGACTCAGAACCGCTGTCATCATCTTCGCAGTTTTCATCTGGCTCATCAACATCACTATCAGAAGAAGTGTCGCTATTATCATCGCTACCACTCTCCTCTTCATCGTTTAGTCGACTAACATCGCCCTCGTCAACTGCGTTCGGGTCTTTGTCATCAGGTAATGCCGACTCATCACCAGCAGCTTCCTCACTCTCAGCACTGTCAGCACCGAGTTCTTCCTCACTTACCAACTGCTTCTCAACGACATTACTATGCCATGTGCTACCATAATCAACAGAAACATTGAGACCAAACATTTGGTTCAGCTCGTCACACATAGCACGACGCTGTTTAAGCATATCATCAATAAGTGGCATTAACGCATCGTCATTCAAAGCAACTTCCTGTCCACTCAACGCTTCACGTTTCATGTTAAAGTTTGCATTGATACCGAGTTCATTGTACATTGAGCCTTTCAAATACTGTTGCAACTCAATGAACTGTATCATATAATCTCCGTTACCAACTCCTTTTGACTGTAACTTCAATCCCTCGAAGAAAGGTGTCTCACCAACGACTCCAAGTTTACCCTCTTCCAAGTCTTTCAAATACTGTTTAGTCGACTGAAGAGTATTGTCGTCGGGTGCGGAAAGTAGGTTCATCATACGCATATTGATATCGGATATTCTGACTGTCAAAAGGTTTTCAGTCATCAATCCACAATATCTTGAAACCAATGGAACAAGTCCGATTGCGTCATAATCATTCTTACAATATACACAATCTTTGCCAATCTCGAAGCTTTTACTCAAACCCAAAGCCGGATTTGCTACTGTGTAAATTGTAGGCTGATAATACTCGTCCAACTCACCACCGGCATTACCAAGCAACGCATACAATTTTCCCTCGTGTTCTGCAATACAACAAGAACCATTCCTCTGCAAATAACTTTCTAACCACTGTACGGGAATTGTATCAGGCAATCCCTCGTATGTAAACATTGACTGTGTTCTTGTGAAAGTGTATTTACAGTAATTTTCAAACACCTTAGATTTGTCGGAACAATAAGCAAAGTCAAAAGGCATCAACTTACCGCTCGCCATCGTTATCGTCCTCTCCTAATCTTTGTTCCAACAGTGCTAATGCTTTAGTATTATCGGCAACAACATCTGTTAGTCGACTAATAGTCTCGCGTAACTCCTGCATCGCTTTTGAATACTGATTGTTCCAAAAGTACATGATAATCAGACACATCGCAATAGGAAACCCAACACTACTAATCATGTTTACGATTTCAGTCACACTAATCTCTCCTTTCCGTTTAGTTGACTAAACAAGTTTCTAAGTTCCAATTGACTAAAAGACTAAATTAGTTGTTTAGTTGCCCCTCACACTAACTTATTCTTTTATTCTATATACATTATACCATGCCAACTATTATAAGTCAATCGTCAATTTGCACAAATCTCCACTAATTTTTTTGTATAAAATGCCATAAATACTAGGCTGACTAAACTAGTCGTTTAGTTGAACTAAATAGGCTCCTACTCATATGCCCCAGTCACCAGCCCCTACCCCACCGGCATTAGTCGACTAAAGCCAATGCCCCAGTGCCTAGCCCTTGCG
>ENA-OPVK01001624-OPVK01001624.1-human-gut-metagenome-genome-assembly--contig:-NODE-1624-length-13036-cov-2.192204_pt1 | contig 13036 bp, 10 predicted proteins | sample MGYA00241495_ERZ501982 | MGnify/ENA primary metagenome ERZ501982 (study PRJEB25962, sample SAMEA2042002) | human gut metagenome | biome: human gut; feature: human-associated habitat; material: faeces...
TAAGATAACGGCAGTTCCCGCAGTCAGGGCGTTCAGCGGCAGAGCGACGCCCGTTAAAGGGCCAAGCAGTGCCACTGCCCCCAGCCCGGCCAGACCGCATGCTGCCCCACCAAAAATGCCAAGCAGCGGCCAGCGGCGGCAGGCAGCCGCGCGGGCAGTGACCAGCAGACAGAAAATGCCCACAGCGATTATAGATGCAGGCATGTGCCACTCCCCCTCAGTTCTCGCAAGATTGCCCGGCAGTGGCACATTAAGGCGGCGTGCTCATAAATGGTGCGTTCGATGGCAAAGTCTTCCTGCGCCTGTTGGAAGGCGGCTTCGTTCTGGCGTAGTTGCTGCAAAGAGAGGTGGAACGCCCGGCGGGTGTTCTCACACCGGATTTGTGCAGCTCTGGCCAGCCTTTTTTGCCTGAACAATGCGGCACCTCCTTACAGCAAAATGCAGATCAGCCCATCGCAGCCATCATTGATAATGCGTTCCAGTGTCTGCTGCAGGCGGGTGCGGGCTTCGGCGGGCATATGCATAAGTTTGGCCTGTAAACCCTCATTCACCAGTTCGTTCAGACTTTTGCCAAAAATATTGGTGCTCCACAACTTGCTGGGGTCGCTCTCAAAGTCTTTCAAAAGCCCCTGGATCAGTGTTTCTCCCTGCTCCTCGCTGCCAACGGTTGGCGAAAGCTCGGTGTGGATGGTCGCGCGCATCAGGTGCAGGCTGGGGGCACTGGCGGAAAGCCGTACCCCATACTGCCCGCCCTGGCGGACGATTTCGGGCTCTTCCAGATGCAGTTCCTCAATACCGGGCATAACAATGCCGTACCCAGTGGCCTGAACCTGCTCCAAGGCGCTTTTGATTTTGTCATACGCCGCTTTGGCTTTAGCCAGCTCCAGCATACAGGGCAAAAGGCTGGCTTCATCTGTGATGGGAAGGTCGTTTCCTCGCCCAAAATCTTGAAAAAGATATCAGGCTCAATACCAACCCGCAGCTGCACCTGGCCGCAGGCGAGGTCCATGCCGGTCAGGGTAACGCCGGTTGTGTTGGCACAGTTCAGCTGGGGCTTGCCGCGGGTCATATCCCCCATTTTGTGCATGCTGCCGGCCAGTTCCAGCAGGGCCTGGTAGACAGAACTTTGCAGCCAGTGCCCCGGTTCCAGCATGGTGACCCAGGACGGCATCGAAACGGCAATTTCCCGCAGTGGGAACTCATAAAGCAGCTTTTGCAGGATATTGTTTAGCTGTTCCGCTGTCAGGTTGACGGCATTGATGGGGCAAACCGGGTGATGATAGACTTCTTCCATCTGGGCAGCAAGCGCATGGGCAGGTTCGCTGTCCGGTTCTGTGCAGTTCAGCAAAATCAGATACGGCTTGCCGATTTCATCCAGTTCGGCAATGATGCGGCGTTCCGCGGGCAGATACTTTTCACGTGGGAGTTCCGCCACACTGCCGTCCGTTGTTACAACAAGACCGATGGTGGCGTGCTCGCGGATGACCCGGCGGGTGCCGGTTTCAGCTGCCTGGTCAAAGGGAACAGCTTGGTCAAACCAAGGGCTTTTGACCAACCGCGGGGCGTTGTTTTCTTCGTGCCCAAGGGCACCATCCACCATATATCCCACGCAGTCGATTAGCCGTGCGCGGAAGCTTCCGCCGGCTTTCAGGTCAATGCTGACCGCTTTTTCCGGGATAAACTTTGGTTCGGTTGTCATGATCGTCCGCCCGGCGGCGGATTGGGGCAGTTCGTCCTTGGCGCGGGCGCGCTGTGCTTCGTTTTTGATGCGGGGCAGCAGCATCAGCTCCGCAAAGCGCTTGATGAAACTGCTTTTGCCGCTGCGCACGGGGCCGACCACGCCGATATAAATATCGCCGCCAGTACGCTGTGCAATGTTCTGATAAATTTGATCCTGTGTCATTGCAGCATCCCCTTTCACAAAGCTGCCGGTATCAGCAGGCAGGTTGCGTCAGCAGTAAGCTCCTGGGCGCTCTGCCCTTCCGGGATGGTCAGGTGGTTAGCCGTGGCGAGGTCGCTGGCGCGGGCATGGTAACGGCGGGCAATATCAAAAATGGCCTCCCCTTTTTGGGCATAGTACAGGTAGAGCGCAGGCCCATCCTTACTGTCAGGGTATTCTTCTCCCGGCGTGGCGGAGGAAACGACCTCGTGCGGAATCCCCTGCAGCAGAATGCCGCTTACCTGCAGTTCCAGCTCGACCCGCGCTTTGCTTCCGGCGCGGCTGCTGGCAATATGCCGTACCGCTGCGTGCAAGTGCGGGATGCTTTGCCCGATAGAACCGTGGAAGGTCTCCGCCAGGGCCCAGGGGAAGATTTTATCATAGCAGGTCAGTTCGCCGCGGTCATCCGCACAAATCAGGTGCGCGGTACCGCGCCCGGCAACTTGGATGACATCACCCTTTTCTGCGGCGGTCAGCTGTGGGGCTCCAATCGTGACAAAACAGCCCAGAATGGAAACATTGGCATCCGGCAGGTCATCTTCGATCATAACCGGGATAGTGGTATCTACACTGGCAAGAGGCATGAACTGGTTGAAAGTCCGCTTTTCAAGCGTCATGTTACAGATCGTGGAATAAGCATCCGAAACCGCCATGTACACTGTCGGGCGCCAGAGTTCAGCGTGCAGCTTCCATGTGATGCTCAAAAGCGGCTCTTCTTCCTGCTTTGTCGCAGTCAGGGTGCAGGCCAATACTTCGCCCCAAAGTACCGCACTGTCGCCTTCTGCGGCGTTGGGCAGGTCAAGCGTCTGGGTGACGGGAACATCTTTGGTTTGAATTGTAAGCTGTTCTGTACCGGCAGCGCGGGAGCAGAGCTGCATGGCAAGGGTTCCGGCTGCATCCAGCTGGCCGGTATGAACGCTGGATGTGCCGGGCAAAAAACTGCCCGTAATGTCCAGGACTGTTTCACCTTCACCGGGCAACGGAAACGGCGTTTCTGTAGTAAAGGTGCGTTCCTCGCACGCAGCGCAGATGATGCCGTTAAGCTGTTGGCTCCACTGCTCAACGCCGCAGCCGGTCAGGTTGGTGATAAACTCTACCGGCTCAACCATGCCAATAACAGCATTTAAGGTATAAGCGCCGCGGATGTCAATGCGGTGCTCGCTGACAGAGCGGCAGTTGCAGTATTCAAGTTCGCCCCACAGGCGGGCGGCGCCGGGCAGATAATTGCCTTCCGGCAGGTCAATGGTTTTTTCAAAAGCGTATTTCTGCTCAGTGCGGTACAGGCGAGTTCCGGCTTCATCGGACTGATAGTACACAGTGCAGCGCAGGTAGCCGCTACACTGCCAGCGGCGGTCAGCCACGCTGTTTTGCATGATAACGGGTTCCAACAGGCACTTTACAATTTTGAACACTGCGGGCAGGTAATCCGGAATCAGAATCTCGGTTTCAACAGGCAGCTCCTGCCGGGTTTCCCAGCGGCCAGTATTGGCAAGGGCCTGGCCGGTTTCAATGGTAAGCGGTTGGTTGGCGGCTTTGCTTTGCATGGCGGTATACCCCTTTCCTTGCCCCGATATGGGGAAAGTTTTTGATTGCCTCTTGTGTACTATATGCGCGGGGGTAAAAAAATAGCCCTGTCGGAACCGTACAAACATACGGCCCGGCAGGGCTACAATGGAAAAATTAAACCTTAAATACAGCGCGCAGCAGCCAGCGCAGGGCATGCGGACATTTTACCACAACAATCTGCATGGCATATTCCCCCTTCCAGGTTTGTAAGCCATACTATGCAGCAGGTGCAGGCAATGTTACCCGTCAGCGCGGGTCAAAATCACAAGACCATGGCCGCTTTGGCAGCAAAGTTCAGCTTCAGGTGCGGTAAATTCATTGCTGATGCCAAGGGGGTAATCCGGTGTCAGCGTTGCATTTTTCAACGGATAAAACACGCCGTGAATCGATACACCGCCCAGCGGCCCATCCAGCGGGAACACGGAAAGATACATCCAGTCTTTCTTTTGCAATGTTAGCGGCTTGCCTGGACACAAAATATGCAGCTCGCTGTGCTCGTCTGCAAGGGTGACATCAACGCCGTTGCTTGCCAAGTACAACGCGGTGGATACGTTGGAAAACGTGTGCTCCATCCGCTTGCCGCCAAGGGCACCCAGCATGACGATATGACGGTACCCCCGTTCACACAGCCACTTTGCAGCATAGTGGGTATCAGTATCGTCCTTTACATGGGGCAGAATGATCATATCACCGGTGGTTTCCGGCTTGGGGGCAGAATCAAAATCCCCCACGATCAGATCCGGCTGAATGCCCAGCACAGCCGCATTGCGGTACCCGGCATCACAGGCAACAACGGTATCCCCCGGCTGCAGGTACGCGGACAAAGCGGGCGTAACCGGCATGGCCGAAAGAATAACGGCACGTTTGGTAAGATCCTGCATCAGCGTTCCCACTCCTTTAACTGGCTGGCTTCCTCGTACATGGTCAGGTAGCTCTGATAGCGTGTATCCGAAAGCTTGCCCTCTTCCAAAGCCGCGCGCACCGCACAGCCTTTTTCGCTACGGTGGGAGCAGCCGGTAAAACGGCATTGCCCAAAATACGGCTCAAATTCCGGGAAAGCATGCTGCAGCTCTTCCGGCGGAATGCGGCAAATCTTGTTGGCATCCAGGCTGGCAAAACCGGGGGTATCGGCAAGCAGACCACCACATACCTCAAAAATCTCCACTTCACGGGTAGTATGACGGCCACGGCCCAATTTTTGGCTGATACCGCCGGTCTGGCGTTCCAGCTGGGGAGCCAGCGCATTCAACAGTGTAGACTTGCCCACACCGGAGTTGCCGCAGAATGCACACAAGTTCCCTGCAATGCGCACACGAATTTGATTCAGACCTTCGCCGGTATCGTAATCCAGCCGGATCAAAGGAATCGTGCTGTCCGCATAAGCTTTCTCCAAGGCATCCGCGGCGGCAAGGTCGGCTTTTGTGATGACAATAACCGGCTGCACGTCTTTATAAACGGCGGCAGCAGTCAGTTCATCCAGAATCAATGTGCTGGGCACCGGCTGGGTGGTGCTTGCCACAATAAACAGCACATCAAGGTTAGCAACCGGAGGGCGGATAAAAACATTTTTGCGCGGTAGAATTTCGTCAATCGTGGTGCGGTCGGCGCTTAATACAACCTGATCTCCCGCTACCGGCGTAATACCGCGTTTGCGGAAAATGCCGCGGGCGCGGCACTCCACAATGCCGGTTTCGGTTTTAACATAGTAAAAACCGCCAATGCCCTTTGTGATATAATTTGTCATTACCACAGCATTTCACCAGTATCCAGGCGGTAAACATGGCCATCGCGCTGTTCTACATCGACCCACCATGTATTACCGTTATCGTCAGTAATTTCCTGAGGCCAACGTGCACCATCACCAGAGGACGGAGAATCCGAGGCGATGGGGTCTTGCACAACTTCCGGCATTGCGGTAGCCACATACAGGCGCACCGTGCTGCGGATGCGTACCTGGGTGCCTGCAGCGGGTTCCTGGTTCAGAATAGTGCCCTCGGCCTCGCTGCTGGGTTGTTCCACAACGCTGACCACCAGGTTCTGGCGCTGCAGGTCGGCGGTGCCTTCGCTGACCTGCAAACCTGTCACGGAGGTAACGGAAACCATGTTGTCTCGCTTGGAGCGCGCAATATACATGTTTACGGTGCTGCCGCCCTCTACCGTTTCGCCGCCGGCGGGTTCGGTATACACAACGGTGCCTGCAGCAACGCTCTCGTCCTCCACATATTTGCTTACAACCTGAAGGCCGCTATCCTGTAAGGTCTTTTTGGCATCATCGCTTACATATGTTTTTACATCCGGCACAGTGACCCACTGGGTGCCAAGGCTTACCTTCAGGGTCACTTTCTGGCCTGCCTTTACAGTGCGGCCTTGCTTAGGGTTTTGCTGAAAAATCGTTCCTTCCGGTGCATCGTTGTATTCGTACACCCACTTGGCGAGCAGGCTGGAATTATAATCCGATGCACGGAACTCATCCTCCGTCATGCCGACAAAATTGATGAGCTGTACGTCAGCATGCTTGGAGAAGAAAGAGTTTGTGGAGTTGGTGAAAATAAGATAGACCAGAATGGCAGCACCGATCACAAAGGCGACCGCCATACCAAAGAAGATGGGCAGCATGCTGAACCCATTGGCTGCCTTGGCTTTCTGCTTTTTCACGTTTTTGCCTTTCCCACTGTTCATGGTGCCGGCACGGCGTGCCTGGCTGGTGCTGACAGCGGCTTTGCCCGCTGTTTTGGCTGTGCTGCTGACAACACGGTTAATGGTTTTATCCGGGTTGTCCTGCGTGTTATATTCGTATTCAAAGCTGATGCTGGGGTCGCGGCGGAACGCAGCAATGGCATCCAGCATTTCCTGCGCGGATTGGTAACGGTCGGCGGGATCCTTTTCCATGGCCTTCTCGGTGATTTGGCGCAGCCCAACCGGGATATTGGGGGCAACCTCAGCCAGCGGCTTCGGCTTTTCACTGATCTGCATGATGGCGATGGAAACTGCCCCAGTACCATCAAACGGCAGCTTGCCGGACAGCATCTCGTACATCATAACGCCAACAGAATAAATATCAGTGCGGGCATCGGTATGGTCGCCTTTGGCCTGTTCCGGGCTGATGTAATGAACCGAGCCGATGGCCTTGTCGCTGACAGTCTGGCTCTGTGCACGGGAAAAGCGTGCAATGCCAAAGTCCATCATTTTGATGGAGCCATCCGCCTGCAGCATAATATTCTGCGGCTTCACATCGCGGTGAACAATGCCCTTGGAGTGTGCATGATCCAACGCGCTGAGCACCTGTGTGGCAAAGTGGACAACCTCTTTCCAGGTTAGGGCACCGTTGCGTTGCTTCAGGTATTCTTTCAGCGTAATGCCGTCAATATATTCCATCACGATGTACTGCAATTGATCTGTTACAGAGACATCATACACCTTGACAATGTTGGGATGGTTCAAAATCGAGATAGCTTTGGATTCGTTCTTGAAGCGGCGGACCAACTCTTCGTTATCAAGAAACTCTTCTTTCAGCACCTTGACGGCGATCTGGTTGCCGGTACGGACATCGCGGCCTTTATAAACATTGGCCATGCCGCCAACGCCGATCAGACTTTCAATCAGATAGCGGCCATCCAGCTTTTTGCCGATCAGATTATCCATTTGTTTCCTCCGTAGTTTCAACGCCCAGCAAAAGGACGGTGATGTTATCCTGCCCGCCGCCTTTCAGGGCACGGTCAACCAGTACCCCCGGCGCGTCAAAAAAGGCGGACTCCTGCAAAAGCAGCGCAAGCTCTGCATCGGGTACCATGTTGGTTAATCCATCGGTACAAAGCAGCAAAAGGTCACCGGGAACCACCTCGCAGCGGTTATATTCCGGCACAATATTGGCCGAAACGCCAAGGGCACGTGTAATCAGATTTTTCTGCGGATGCAGGGCGGCCTGTTCGCGGGTGATCTGCCCGCTGTCCACCAGCTGCTGCACCATGGAATGATCCCGCGTCAGCTGGCGGATTGCTCCGCCATGCCACAGGTACGCGCGGGAATCCCCTGCGTGTACAATATGCGCCAGGTTGCCGCGCTGTAAAGCACATACCCCCGTGGTGCCCATACCGAGCACTTCGGGATCAGAGGTCGCTTTTTCATATACGGCGCGGTTGGCATTATCAAATGCGCGCATCATAAAGGCTTTTTCTTCGCCGTTTTCAATCGTGCGCAGGGAATGGTCAAAATAGCGCAGCATGGTTTGGGTGGCAAGGGTGGAAGCGACCCGCCCGCCGTTGGCTCCGCCCATGCCGTCACAGACAAGGCCCCAGCCAGTACCATCGACCAACTGACGGGCACAATAATTATCCTGGTTTTCCTGGCGGCAGCTGCCAATATCTGTTAGAGCTGCAATTTTCATTGTGCGTTGGTCCTTTCGCTCGTCGTTTGCCGTGTTGCTTGTTCGGCCTGTTTGGCATCTTCGCGCCGGAGCTGGCCGCAGGCAGCGCTGATATCGGTACCAAGGCGGCGGCGGATGGTGGCATTTACACCCAAATCTTCCAGCATTTTCTGGAACCGGCGCACATTGGCTTCATCCGTTGCCGAGTAAGGGCTGCCATCGACCGGGTTAATGGGAATCAGGTTGACATGGGCCCCCATGCCACGGATCAGATCGGCCAGTTTTTTTGCCATTTGGGGCGAATCATTGACACCATTGACCATGGAATATTCAAAGCTGATGCGCCGCCCGGTCGTTTTCTGGTAGCGGCGGCAGGCCGGGATCAGCTTTTCCAGCGGGAACGCATCGTTAACCGGCATCATGGAGCTGCGGGTCACATTGTCCGGCGCGTGCAGGGATACCGAAAGTGTCAGCTGCAATTTGCGCTCTGCCAGCTTATCAATTCCCGGCACAAGGCCGCAGGTGGAAAGGCTGATGTTGCGCATCCCGATATTGACACCTTCCGGGCAGGAGATAATGTCCAGAAAGTCCATCACGTTATCAAAATTGTGCAGCGGCTCACCAATGCCCATCAGGACGATATGGGAAACGCGCTCCCCGGTATCCTTTTGCGCGGTATAAATTTCCGCAGCAATCTCGCCGGAGGTCAAGTCCCGCACGCGGCCCGCCTGGGTGGAGGCGCAAAAGCGGCACCCCATAGCGCAGCCCACCTGTGTGGATACACATACAGTGTTGCCGTAATGGTAGCGCATCAAAACCGTTTCAATGCAGTTGCCGTCCGCAAGCTGAAGCAGATATTTGACCGTACCGTCTTTGGACTGCTGGCGGCGGCGGATGGTGGGCACAGCCAGGGTGCAGTTTTGTGCAAATTGGGCAAGCAGGGCTTTGGGTTGATCTGTCATGGCAGAAAAATCCGTAGCCTGCTTTTGGTGGATCCACTTAAAAATCTGCTTGGCGCGGAAAGCTGGCTGGCCGATGGATTTAATGTAATCCGTCAGCTTGGGCAGCGTCAGGTCCGTCAGACAGTTTTTTTTGGTTTCTGCCTGGGGTTCGTTCTGTGGCTGCATATGTGCTTGCTGCATGCGGTGCTTTCCCTCCAATTATTATATACCTTTTCTCTAATTTTTGAATAGACGATTTGTGTATTTTGCGTCAGCAGTTCTTTTGGCGCTCCAAAATAGCGGCAAAAAAACCATCTGTGGATGTTTCGTGCGGCAGAAACAGTGTGCCGTACTCCCCCACCCGCATACCGGACAGTGTGATTTGTGGCGCTATAACGGAAAAATCTTGATTGTCTTGCAGGAACTGGCGTACTTGGGCTTCATTTTCGTGATGATTCACCGTACAGGTAGAATACACCAAACGGCCGTTCGGGGCAAGATATTTTGCGCCGTTTTGCAGGATTTTTTGCTGTGTTAATAGTAAATTTTCAATCCCATCCAGCGTTTTTTCCCGGATGTCCGGCTTTTTGCCGATGACACCAAGGCCGGAACAGGGCACATCGCATAACACGCGGTCAAAGCTGCCAATGCCAAAGGCGGGGTTCAGAATAGTGGCATCCCCATGGTAAGGCTTGGCGCGCTCAATGCCGCAGCGGTCAAAGGCCTGCTTCAGCAGTTTGACGCGGCCTGTCATGGCTTCACCGCTGAGCAGCTCACCGCGGTTCTGCATCTGCTCGGCAATCGTCAGGCTTTTGCCCCCAGGGGCGGCGCACAGATCCAGCACCCGCATACCGGGGCGGGCATCACAGCACAAGGCAGCAAACTGGCTGGCTAACCCCTGCACATGGAATTGCCCGGCGTGGAATGCTTTGGATGCAGCGGGATTACCGTTGAACATAACCAGCAGACAGTGCGGCCATGGGCCAGCCGTTACGGTGTGACCTTCCTGTTGCAATGTCTGCGTCAGGGCTTCATCGGTCGTGCGCAGCGGGTTGACCCGGATGCGGACCCGGCCGGGCGGCGCTGATAAAACGCAGCAGCCATTGCCTCGGCATCCTGCGGATACTGTGCTGCAAACAACGCGGCAATCGGCTGAGAGAGACAGTAATAGGTGCGCAGCCGTTCTTCCAGATCCGGCCAATGTTCCGGCTTGGGGTCCAATGCGGCCGTGCGGCGCAGCATGGCGTTGACCATACCCGCAGCACTGGTTTTGCCAAATGCTTTGGCTAGCTTGACCGATTCATTGACAGCCGCAGGCAGCGGAACATCCATAAACTTGGCCTGTGCCAGCCCGGCGCGCAGAATGGCCCGCACAGGGGCATCCAGCTTTTCCAGCGGGCGCTTGGAAAACTGTGCCAGCATCCAGTCCAGCAGGCTGCGGCGCTCCAGCACGGTATAAAAAATACCGGAAGCAAAAGCTGCATCCCGCGGGGAAAGCGGCGGCTTGCAGGCTTTCAGCTCAGAATCCAGCACAAGGTTTGCATAGCCGTTTTGCTCCTGCCGCATAAGGGCCTTGACGGCCAGGTAACGCGCGGTCACAGGCTGTCCCCCGCTTTCAGGCGGCGGCCGGCAGCCCATGCGGTACCCGCCATCGACTTGCCGCCTTCCGGCGTGACGGAATCCAACACGATTGCGCCATCCTGGCAGGCAATGGTCAACGGCTTAACCGCCAATACAGAACCCGGCGCAGCGTTGGCGGGATTTTCAGAAAGCTTGCTGGCGGTGACTTTGATTTTTTTGCCATCGTGCATAAAGAACGCCATTGGCCATGGGTTCATACCGCGCACCCAGTTGTGGATGTGGGCAGCAGGCTGGGTAAAATCGAACTGTGCCATCTCTTTGGTCAGGGACGGCGCCTTGGTGGCGAGAGATTCTTCTTGCTTTTTTGGGGTCAGCTTCCCTGCTTCGATTTTGGGCAGGACCTCAACCAGCGTTTTGGCACCAATCGCGCTTACGCGGTCAAACAGCTCGCCGCTGGTCATGTCCGGGTCAATCGCAACCGGCTGCACATACAAAATATCGCCGGTATCCAACCCTTCGTCCAACTGCATAATAGTCACGCCGGTTTCGGTATCACCGTTCAGCACGGCCCACTGGATGGGGGCGGAACCACGGTACTTGGGTAACAGCGAAACATGCAGGTTGATGCAGCCATATTTGGCCACATGCAAAAGCTGCGGCGGAATAATGCAGCCATAAGCTACCACGACAATAATATCGGGTGCCAGGCTTTTGATCAGCTCATCCGAGCTGCCATCGCGCAGAGTGCGCGGCTGATAAACAGAGATGCCGTTGGCCTCAGCTGTCTGCTTGACCGGTGGGGCGGTCAAAATCTGTTTGCGGCCAACTGGCTTATCTGCGCGGGTAAACACAGCGCAGATATCGTGCCCGGCGGCAATCAGAGCGTTCAGACTTTCGGCAGCAATATCAGGGGTGCCCATAAAGAGGATACGCATAGAAGTTATTCCTTTTCTTATCGTAAGCGTATGGGAAAATTGATGTACAAAGCGGGATCAATCCTCGGTATCTTCCGGGTAGTCATCCTCATAAAAATGGGTGGCACGGTCCATGATGGTAACGCCGTTTAGGTGGTCGTTCTCGTGCTGGATGCAGCGGGCCAGCATGTTTTCGGCTTCCAGTTCAAACCAGTTGCCGTTGCGGTCCTGTGCCTTGACCTTGACCTTTTTGGAGCGGGTAATGGCGCCGTTGTGGCCGGGGAAAGACAGGCAGCCTTCATACAGTTCATCGGTTTCGTCGCTCAGGTATTCGATTTCGGGGTTGATGAACTCAATAAAAGTATCTTTGTAATCGGCGGGGGAATCTTCCGGGCGGTTGCGGTCATCCAAGCAGATGAAAATGCGGCGCATCATGCCAACCTGGGGGCCGGCAAGGCCAAGACCGTCAGCATCCACCAGGGTATCCTGCATATCATCCAGCAGAGTGGCAAGGCGGTCATCAAATTTGGTAACGGGGCGGCAGACCTTTTTCAGGATGGGGTCACCATCTTTTACGATTGTACGAAGAGCCATAATAAAAATCCTCCTTAAAATTCAATCGCCGTCGGAATTAAAGTCCAAAGCGATCCCGGCTTTTGCGGGCAGCTTTTCGGCGGCGTAAGCATCCAATGCGGCGTGCATCAGGGTACGGAACCCCGCATCGTTGCGGCATTTCAATGTTAGTTTATAGCGGTATTTCCCGCTGATCATGGCAATATTCATGGGGGTGGGGCCAAGCACACGCAGCGGCTGGCCGGGGTGTGCAGCGAACTGCTGCCCCAAAATGGCGGCAAAACGCCGCGCAGCCTGAAATACTTCCATCTCCTGCGCACCGGAAAAACTGACCACGCAGAATGAGCAAAACGGCGGATAGAGCGAGAACTTGCGGAACATGATCTCCTGCTGGTAAAACGCGGGGTAATCCTGCGCTGCGGCCAACTGGAGCACAGGGTGATCCGGCACGGCGGTTTGAATCAATGCCCGACCCGGCAGTTCCGCCCGGCCGCCGCGGCCAACGACCTGGGTGATCAGGCTGAACACATTCTCATAGGAGCGGAACCCCTGCCCAAAAAGCAGGGAGTCGATGCCCAGCACACCAACCAGGGTGACATTGCCGAAATCCAAGCCCTTGGCAACCATCTGGGTGCCAAGCAGAATATCATACTCCCGCTTGGCAAAACGGGCCAACATTTTTTCGTGGGCGTTTTTTTGCATGGTCGAATCCTGATCCATGCGCAGGATCCGCGCACCGGGCAAAAGTTCGACCAGCTCCTCCTCCACTTTCTGGGTACCAAAACCGCTGTACACGATTTTGCCGCCGCATTCCGGGCAAAGCCCTGGTACAGGGCTGACCCGGTGCCCACAGTAATGGCAAAGCAGCGCGTGCTGCGCTTTATGATAAACCAGCGGCACGGAACAGTTGGGGCACTTCAGCACATGGCCGCAGGTGCCGCACATGCCAACGGTCTGGTAGCCGCGGCGATTCAGCAGCAAAATGCTCTGTTCCCCGCGCTGCAGATTGGCAGCGAGTTCCTGTACCATCCGCTGGCTGACTTCCCGCGGGTTCCCAGCGGCAAGTTCGGCGCGCATATCAATAAAATCAACCGTTGGCAGCGGGCGACCGCCATAACGGTGGGTCAGCGTAACAAGCCGCATCCGGCATTGTAAGTAC
>ENA-OPVK01001625-OPVK01001625.1-human-gut-metagenome-genome-assembly--contig:-NODE-1625-length-13027-cov-6.634675_pt1 | contig 13027 bp, 9 predicted proteins | sample MGYA00241495_ERZ501982 | MGnify/ENA primary metagenome ERZ501982 (study PRJEB25962, sample SAMEA2042002) | human gut metagenome | biome: human gut; feature: human-associated habitat; material: faeces...
CACCCCCGGCTGGCTGTTGTAGTTTTGAAGGAGGCACTGGGTAAAAAATAGTTATGGGATTCCGATAATAATTATAAACATTGAAATTAAGCCACGGGTGTAGTACAATTACCGTGCTATTGGGGCTTTTTACGCCCTGAAAACAGATGGTACACTAAATGGTACACCATATAATCGGCAAAGTCAGAATATCAAGCAAAATCAAGGCTTTAAGAAAGGAAAATAGAAAAAATGAAATTAGGAATCGTAGGACTCCCAAACGTGGGAAAAAGTACACTTTTCAATTCACTTACAAAGGCAGGCGCGGAATCGGCTAACTATCCGTTCTGTACAATAGATCCAAACGTAGGAATCGTTGCAGTGCCGGATGAGAGACTGGACAAGCTCACAGAGATGTACAACTCAGCCAAGACAACACCTGCTGTTATAGAATTTGTAGATATCGCGGGTCTTGTAAAGGGCGCATCAAAGGGAGAAGGACTTGGAAACCAGTTCCTTGCGAACATCAGAGAGGTTGATGCCATCGTTCACGTTGTAAGATGTTTTGAGGATACAAATGTCATCCACGTTGACGGTTCCGTAGACCCAATCAGAGATATAGAGACCATCAATCTGGAGCTGATATTCTCAGATATAGAGGTGCTCGACAGAAGGATCGCCAAGACCATCAGAGGTGCAAGAAATGACAAGATGCTTGCGAAGGAGCTTGACTTCCAGCAGAGGATCAAGGCTCACCTTGAGGATGGTAAGCTTGCAAAGACCATAGAGGTCGCAGATGAGGACGAGCAGGCGTGGATAGAGGAATATAACCTTCTCACATGGAAGCCTGTAATATTTGCCGCAAATGTAGGCGAGGAAGACATTGCGGACGATGGCGCTTCAAATGAGAACGTGCAGAAGGTAAAGGAATACGCAAAGGACTTCGATGCAGAGGTATTTGTAGTATGTGCACAGATAGAACAGGAGCTGGCAGAGCTTGATGATGAGGAGAAGAAGATGTTTCTCGAGGATCTTGGAGTTAAAGAGTCTGGTCTTGACAAGCTTATCAAGGCAAGCTACTCACTTCTTGGTCTTATCAGTTATCTGACAGCCGGAGAGACAGAGTCAAGGGCATGGACCATCAAGAAGGGAACGAAGGCACCTGGAGCAGCTGGCAAGATTCACTCAGACTTTGAGAGAGGATTTATCAAGGCGGAGGTTGTCAGCTACAAGGATCTCATGGACTGCGGAAGCATGCTTGCGGCTAAGGAGAAAGGCCTTGTAAGACAGGAAGGCAAGGAATATGTGGTTGAGGATGGAGATGTTATTCTCTTCAAGTTCAACGTGTAAATGAATCTAGGAGGATGTAACGATATGTCTCAGATATCAGAATATTTTAGAAGCATATTCTTTCCAAATCTTGGGATAACCCTCAGAAATATAGGTGACCACATCAATATAGGAAGCTTTGAGGTGAGGTTCTACGGGATCATCATCATGATAGGATTCCTGCTGGCATATGTACTTGTCACCAACGAGGCAAAGAGAACAAAACAGAATCCTGAAATGTATCTGGATTTCATACTTATACTTATCATCCCGGCCATACTTGGAGCAAGACTCTACTATATCCTGTTCAGACTTGACCAGTATATAGTGCAAGGCGATGTGGGAGCTACACTCAAAGCCATGCTGAATATCAGAGGCGGCGGACTTGCCATATATGGTGGAATCATAGCGGGAGTCATCACGGCGGTAATATTCTGCAAGGTGAGAAAAGTCAGCTTTGTACTCATGGCGGATACAGCCACTTTTGGAATACTGATCGGACAGATACTTGGAAGATTTGGAAACTTCTTCAACAGAGAAGCATTTGGCGCATATACGAACAGTAAGATGGCCATGGCGATTCCGCTTGATTACTACAGATCTGATGGCAATCTTGACTATCTGGAGAGAACCGGTGTCATCACACAGAAGATGCTGGATAATGTGGTGAATATAGACGGCATGGATTGCATAACGGTCCATCCGACATTCCTGTATGAGTCCTTATGGAATCTTATGCTGCTTGTGTTCTTATTTATATATAGAAAGCACAAGAAATTCAAAGGAGAGTTCGCTCTTATATATGTGGGAGGATACGGACTCGGAAGATTTATCGTCGAAGGTCTCAGAAGTGATTCTCTGATGATCGGCAATACAGGGATCAAGGTATCCCAGGCGCTTGCACTTGTATGCTTTGTAACTGCCGTGGTACTGCTTGTCATAAATTATGTAAGATGTGCTAGGAAAGGCTGGCCGTCAGTGGAGATGAGTGGTGACACTGAAACAGAAGTGGAGCCAGGTGGTGAAACGACACCAGATGAAACAGAAGTTGAAGCAGATGCGGACCAGAAAGCTGGTCGGCAAGGCTCAGATGATTATACAGAGAAATAGATAACACATGGATAAGTAACCACATGGTGGTTAATATCCCCACAGAATAGAAAAAATATGGGATTTGTCCCCACCACAAAAAGCCTGTAGGTTTGACAGTGAAAACTGTTAGATCTACAGGCTTTTTTGCATATATGCACACACTTTTTTCATATAACAGGGTTGCAATTTGGGGGGCTATAGTATAGAATAGTGGTTACAAGTGGCATTACTGTGCAACTAAGTGGTGGAAAGTGGTGATTTAACCGGAGTTATACGAAAGGAGGAGATCGGGATGTCCAGATGCTTATCAGGTGAATATGAACATAAGCTTGATGCAAAAGGAAGACTGATCATGCCATTAAAACTTCGTTCGGAACTCGGGGAGTCATTCATGGTAACCAAAGGAATCGACTGCTGTCTCTATGTATATGGAATGACAGAGTGGGAGGAGTTCGTTGAGAAGCTGAACAAGCTTCCTATGACCAACAGAACGGCCAGAGCCTTCAAGAGAGGTTTTCTTGCCGGAGCGGTCAAGTGTGAGCCGGATGCACAGGGAAGAATACTTCTGTCTCCGAAGCAGAGAGAATATGCTCATATAGACAAGGATGTGTATGTCATCGGTAACGGTGAGAAAGCGGAGATCTGGAGCAAGGAAGAGTGGGATGGCCCTGAGAACATGAGTGATAATCAGGCCAGCATGGACGAGCTTGCAGATGAGCTTGATGCACTTGATTTTAGTTTTTAGAAGAGAATGGTAATTGATTATGGAATTTGCGCACAAGTCGGTCTTGCTTGAGGAGACCATCGACAACCTGAATATCAAGCCGGATGGCATCTATGTGGATGGCACATTAGGGGGAGCCGGACACTCAGAGCAGATTGTGAAGAGGCTTGGTGAGGGCGGCAGGCTTATAGGTATCGACCAGGATGAGGATGCCATAGCTGCAGCGTCGAAGAGACTTGAGCCGTATGGGGATAAGGTGACCATAGTCAGGGATAATTACCAGAATTTCAGAAGAATATTGGATGAACTGAACATACAGAAGGTGGACGGGATACTCCTTGATCTGGGAGTGTCTTCATATCAACTCGATAATGCGGATAGAGGATTCACATATCGGGTTGATGCTCCACTGGATATGAGGATGGACAACAGGCAGACAAAGACTGCAAAGGATATAGTCAATGATTATTCCGAGGCTGAGCTGTTCCGTATACTTAAGGATTACGGAGAAGAGAGATATGCAAAGAGTATTGCATATCATATATGCAAGTACCGTGAGAACAAGGTGATAGAGACGACCGAAGAGCTCAACGATATAATCCGTGGTTCCATACCGGCAAAGGCGAGGAATGGACAGGGACATCCGTCCAAGCAGACATTTCAGGCGATCAGGATCGAACTGAACAGGGAGCTGGATGTGCTCAGGGATTCAATAGACGGCATGATAGCAAGCCTGAATCCGGGAGGAAGATTGTGTATCATCACATTCCATTCCCTTGAGGACCGGATAGTGAAGCTAGCATTCAGGAAAAATGAAAATCCATGCATTTGTCCACCGAACTTTCCGGTGTGCACATGCGGAAGAAAGCCTCTCGGCAAGGTGATAACGAGAAAACCGATCATACCGGGAGAAAGGGAGCTTGAGGAGAATTCCAGATCAAAGAGCTCAAAGCTCAGAGTGTTTGAGGCAATTTGACAGATATAAATGAAAGAGGCGATATAGATGGCAGATAGAAGATACTACACAGAGGGTAGTTCTGCAAGACAACTGAATTATGATGACCGGGCTGGACGTAACAGATCCCGCGAAGCTGTAGTCAGAGGCTCAGCCGCTCCGGCGAGAAGACCACAGCCTTCAGTGAGACCTGAGAGAGCTCCACAGCCGGCGCGAAGAAAGAAACAGGGATCATCTCATCTGACTGACAGAGAGAGACGAGAGCTTGCAGCCAGAAAGGCACAGAGAAAGGCAGTTACAAATGCACAAATAAGATATACGGCGGGCATGGTTGCTGCGATAATCGTTGCGGTGGCGCTGTGCTGTTATCTTCTGAAACTTACATCAGATGTCAAGTCACAGAAGGAGTCAGTGGCAACGCTGAAGAGCCAGGTGGCAACACAGCTTGACGAGAATGCAAGCTACAGCGCAGGACTTGATTCCATGACAGATCTGGATGAGATATATAATATTGCAACTACTAAGCTCGGCATGGTATACTCACAGCCGGGACAAACATTATACTATTCACAGAATAATGATGATTACGTAGTACAGTACAAGGATGTCCCTAAGGCCAAGTAGTCTTAGGGATATTTAATTTTTAAGGTGGAAAGATAAAATGTCAAAGAGATCAAAGCTATTTTTAAAAGGGATGAGAAGAAAGACCAAGATCGCATATTTGCTGGTGGTGGGAGTTCTGGTGGCACTCACCATAAGAGTTGTGTACATCAACGTGGCAAATGGAAAGGAGTATTCGGAGGCGGTGGTTCTGCAGATGGACTACAATTCCACGGATATTCCGTATGAGAGAGGCGAGATACTGGACAGAAATGGAAATGTCCTTGCAAACAGTGAGAAGACCTACAGCCTGATACTTGAGCCTGTGAATATTCTGATCACGGAGAAGGGAAAGGCGGCAACAAGAGCTGCGGTGCTGGAGTATTTCGATGTGTCAGGAGACGATTTTGACAAGCACATTGCAAATGAGGATTCTTATTATGAGGTAGTCCTCAAGGATCTTCCATATACAAAGGTTAAGGCATTTGAGGATTACTGTAAGAACGATGAGGGCGCAGATGTCATAGGAGTGAGATTCGAGACAGTGTATAAGAGAAATTACCCAAATGGATCTCTGGCGTGTCACCTGCTCGGATACACCGCCAGCGGAAATGTTGGACAGGGTGGTATTGAGGGCTATTATAATGACTACTTAAACGGTGTGGATGGCAAGACTTACAGATATATGTCGGGCTCAGGCGGCGTTGACTCGGAGACTGTGGCAGCCCAGAATGGTGAGACAGTAGTATCCACCATAGATATGAATATACAGAAGATCATAGAGGACAACATCACTGAGTATATGCAGAATACAGGTGCTAAGCAGATAGGTATCATAGCAATGGATCCAAACAATGGCGAGATACTTGGAATGGCAAGCTCACGTACCTACGATCCAAATGACCCGATGAATACACAGGCGCTCAGGAACATGACAGTCACCGTCACCCAGGAGGTTGAGATCGAGGGTGCAGATGAGAATGCGGACAGCCTGATAAGCGTTGAGAGTGCAAAGAAAAATACAACAGCAACAACGGAGAGCAGCGAGGATGGCACTACCACAGAATCATCCACAGAATCATCCACAGAAGCGACCATCGAACAGAAGAAGAATGTAAAGACTGAGGAAGTGGAATACGATTTCTCAAAGATGTCGGATGAAGAGTTCCAGAGCACGATAGATGGATTTACATCAGACCAGTTATATGAGGCACTCAACTATGTATGGCAGAATTACTGTATAAGTGATGTGTTTGAGCCGGGTTCAACATACAAGGCATTTACCATAGCGGGAGCCATGGAGGATGGAGTGATCTCAGACGGAGATGAATTTCTCTGTGATGGTTCACAGGTCGTAGTCGAGGGAGAGAGCCCTATTTACTGTAGTTACAGAGCAGGACACGGAATGGTTGACGTCAAGAGAGCTCTGGCTGTTTCATGTAATGATGCGTTGATGCAGATAGCGGACAAGGAGGGACCAGAGACATTTGACAAATATCAGATGATATTTAACATTGGTTCCAAGACAGGAATAGATCTCGAAGGTGAGACGACAGGTATTAAGTACGATGTGGAGAATCTTAATCCTACAGAGCTTGCGACATCTTCATTTGGACAGGGTGTTACAACATCTATGATCCAGATGGCAGCGGGATTCTGTTCTGTAATAAACGGCGGAAATTATTATGTGCCACATGTTGTCAAGAGACTTCTGGATTCAGACGGAAATGTGGTTGAGAATATGGATCCGGTGCTTGTAAGAAAGACCATATCCAAGGAAGTGTCGGATTACATGAAGACATACCTCCAGGCGGTTGTTGAGGAAGGTACAGGATATGCGGCTGGAATAGAGGGCTACACCATCGGTGGTAAGACAGGTACAGCCGAGAAACTTCCTCGAGGAAATGGAAAATACGTACTGTCATTCATAGGATTCACCCCTGTTGAGAATCCTCAGATAATGCTTTATGTTGTAGTTGATGAGCCTCATGTTGAGGATCAGTCAGGATCAGGAGCAGGAGCAAAGCTGTTCAATCAGGTTATGCAGGATCTCCTTCCATACCTGAATGTATACTCAACAAACGGAGATGATGTGGCTTATGACGGAACGGAGGAGCCGCTCTCATCAGCATTTGACACGGATACAGAGACTGCAGATACAGAGGCGGCAACAGAGGATGCGGCTGCTGAGGACACATCAGCGGAAGATACATCAGCGGAAGATACATCAGCGGAAGATACATCGACCGACGACACATCGGCGGATGACACGTCGTATGACGATACGGCAGACGACAGTTATACGGCGGACGATACATGGGAGGATGACAGCGGAACAGGCGACGGCACGGATACGTGGAGCGGTGACGAGGACTATTCCGGCGAATGATAATTTACACAGTAAACCAAAGCATCGAAGGTGCAGATACACCTCCGGTGCTTTTTTAATGCAGAGATAGATTTGTACACGAATAGGCGAATACATGAGGCATCCGGCTAATATGATAATAAAAAAGTCCGGGATCAAGAGTTGAAGGTATACAGTTATAACAGGCGGAGGATAAAGTTTGTGTTCGTTATTGCGGCCCTAGCGTTGGGAGTTATAGTTGGCCGTCTTGCATACATAATGCTCTACAGGGGAGAATATTATACTGAGAAAGCAGATTCCCTGCATGAGAGGGAGAGAAGCATAAAAGCTCCCAGGGGAAGGATATACGACAGAAATGGCAATATCATAGCGGACAACAAGGCGGTGTGTTCAATATCCGTGATACACAGCCAGATAGAGGATGAGGCGGAGGTCACAGAGCTTCTTACAAGATATCTGGATAAGGATCCGGCAGACATCAGGAAGAAGGTGGAGAAGGTATCCTCAAGGGAGCTCATAGCGTCAAATGTAGACAAGGAGACCGGAAAAAAGATCAAGGCGGCTGCTGTTCCGGGGATCAAGGTGGACGAGGATTACAAGCGCAGCTATCCATATGATACCCTTGCATCGAAGGTTATAGGCTTCACCGGTGCTGATAATCAGGGAATACTGGGCCTTGAGGTGACATATGACAGTGTGCTCACAGGGACAAATGGAAGCATAAATGCGGTCACGGATGCAAGGGGAATAGAGCTTGCGGAATATTCAGAAACCAGGACAGAGCCCATTCCCGGAAATGATCTCGTGACAACACTGGATCTCAATATACAGAGATATGTGACACAGGCTGCAGAGAAAGTCCTGATCGAGAAAAAAGCAAACAGGGTGTGTGCAATAACGATCAATCCCCAAAATGGCGAGATATATGCCATGGTGGATGTGCCGGAATACAACCTGAACGAACCGTTCAAACTGGTTAAGCCAGAGAACGATGGAGAGACAGACACAGGGGAAGATGCAGAGAGGAATAACAGCGCATCCGGGACATCCATGTTGCTGCCTACAGCCGGCAATATGGATGAGCTGAACAATATGTGGAGAAATTATCTGATAAGCGACACATATGAGCCGGGATCAACCGCCAAGATAATAACACTGACGGCAGCACTCGAGAAGGGAGCGGTCGACAGCAGCTCAAACTTTTTCTGCCCGGGATATAAGATAGTTGAGGACAGAAGGATAAGGTGTAGCAAGACCACAGGCCATGGAAGCCAGAGCCTTAAGGAGGCGCTCATGAATTCCTGCAATCCGGCGTTTATGGAGATAGGAGAGAGAACAGGTGTGGATGGCATGTACGAGTATTATCACAAGCTGGGATTGTTCAGTCAGAGCGGAATAGACCTTCCCGGAGAGGCAAACTCCATCATGCATAAGAAGGAAAATGTCGGGCCGGTAGAGCTTGCCACCATGTCGTTTGGACAGTCATTCCAGGTGACTCCGATACAGTTCATATCTGCAGTGTGCACGGTTGTGAATGGAGGGCATACGGTAACTCCACATTTGGGAAAAAGGATAATAGACAGCAGTAAAGAAACTATTACAGCCATTGAATTTGACGAGCAGAGACAGGTTATAGATGAGGAGACATCACAGAAGATGCGGGAGATGCTTGAGGCAGTCGTTGCCGAGGGCGGCGGATCAAAGTGTGCCATAGAGGGCTGCAGGATAGGCGGAAAGACCGCCACGAGTGAGAAACTTCCCAGAGGAACAGGCAGATACATATCTTCTTTTATAGGATTTGCGCCGGCGGATGATCCTCAAGTCCTGACGGTCGTGCTAATAGATGAGCCCGAGGGCACATATTATGGAGGAACCATAGCGGCCCCTGTTGTGAGAGATATTTTTTTGAATATTCTTCCCTATTTGGGAATTGACAAAGCCACAAATGAGTATTAAATTTATCTCAGTCTGAAAACAGTTTAAGAAATACATAGTCCGCGGTGTGCGGGCAGGTAAGGAGTACAAAATGAATTTAGATTTAAAGATTGTTTTACCGGTAGTGATAGCATTCTGTATCAGCGTGGTGCTGTGCCCTATAGTTATACCGTTCCTGAAGAAGCTCAAGTTCGGTCAGTTTGTCAGGGATGACGGCCCACAGGCACATTTGAAGAAGGCCGGAACACCAACCATGGGTGGACTTATAATCCTTCTGTCACTTACGATCACGACGCTTATCTATATGAAGAAATATCCGGATGTCCTTCCGGTGCTTTTTGTGACACTTGGATTTGGACTTATCGGATTTATCGATGATTACATCAAAGTTGTTATGAAGAGATCAATGGGACTTCACGCATGGCAGAAGATGCTCGGACAGATTGTCGTTACGGGAGTATTTGCATATTATGTAGAGAAGTATTCAGATATCAACAATGAGCTTATAATACCATTCCTTGGCAAGACGGTTCAGCTCAACAGCACACTCTATGTGATACTGTTGTTCTTCATCGTGCTTGGAACAGTTAATGGTGCGAACTTCACAGATGGACTTGACGGACTTGCGTCATCAGTCACGGTTCTCATAGCCACATTCTTTGCGGTTGTAGCAGTGGGAACAGACTCAGGTGTTGCTCCGGTTGCCTGCGCAGCGGTTGGATGTCTTCTTGGCTTCCTTGTGTACAATGTGTACCCTGCAAAGGTATTCATGGGAGACACAGGTTCTCTGGCACTCGGTGGATTTGTTGCATCAACAGCGTATATGCTCAAGATGCCTATATTCATAGTTATAATAGCTTTCATATACTTCATTGAAGTATTATCAGTTATAATACAGGTTGTTTCATTCAAGCTTACAGGCAAGAGAGTGTTCAGAATGGCACCTATACATCATCATTTTGAGCTCGGGGGATGGCCTGAGTCAAAGGTCGTTGCTATATTTTCTATAGTGACTGCAGTCCTCTGTGTGGTAGGTTTACTGGCTCTGTAATGTAGAAAGGAGAAAATGGTGCAGTGGTGCACCATGGTGAAATGATATGGAGATCAATACAGCGATAGTAGCAGGAACAGGAAAGAGTGGAATCAGTGCAACCAAGCTTCTGGTAAATCATGGAGTAAAGGTTTATCTGTTCGATGAGAACAAGGACAGAGATATAGAGGCGATAAAGGAGAAGACAGGCGATTCAGAGCTTGTTCAGATAGAACTCGGTGAGCTTGGAGAGGATGCCCTCTCATCATCACAGCTCATGGTCATCAGTCCGGGAATCCCTGTTGATGCGCCATTTACAGATGTGGTGAGAAATGCGGGAATACCTATCTGGAGTGAGATAGAGCTGGCATACCATTATGGTAAGGGTAAGATAGCAGCCATAACAGGAACAAACGGCAAGACTACAACTACAGCCCTTGTGGGAGAGATAGTCAAGGCACACAATGCCAAGACCATCGTTGTGGGAAATATTGGAATACCTTACACAGAGCTGTGCGACACAACAGACGATGATTCAGATACAGTTGCAGAGATAAGCAGTTTCCAGCTTGAGACGGTTATAGATTTTCATCCGAATGTCAGTGCAATACTCAACCTGACTCCGGATCATCTGAACAGGCATTATACATTTGAGAATTATGGAAATGTAAAGTTTTCAATAACAAAGAATCAGACCATGGATGATGTGACAGTCCTCAACTATGATGATGAGCATACACGCGCCATGGGAGAGAAGGCAAAGGAGCATTGCCATGTAGTATATTTCAGCAGACTGGAGAAGCCGGCCGGTGGAGTATATTTAGAGGATGGGGATATCATCCTCGAGGATGGCGATAAGAAGATCAATGTACTTGCCATTAAGGATCTTAAGCTCATGGGAGCTCACAATGTTGAGAATGTTCTGGCAGCAGTTGGAATATCATATTATATGGGAGTCCCTGTTGATGTTATCAGAGATGTTGCAACATCATTCAAGGCTGTTGCTCATAGAATAGAATATGTTGACACCGTCGATGGTGTCGCATACTACAATGATTCAAAGGGAACAAACCCTGATGCAGCCATAAAGGGAATACAGGCCATGGTGGCTCCTACATTCCTCATAGGTGGAGGCTACGACAAGGGTTCTGAGTACGACGAGTGGATAGAGGCGTTTGACGGCAAGGTAAAGTGGCTCGTTCTCATAGGCCAGACTGCGCAGAAGATAGCTGACTGTGCCAAGAGACATGGATTTAACTCAATTATATTTGAGGAGAATCTTCAGGATGCGGTAGCATATTGCCATGAGAATGCGGTTGACGGAGATGCGGTGCTTCTCTCACCTGCATGTGCAAGCTGGGGACAGTTTGACAACTACGAGCAGAGAGGCGATATGTTCAAGGAGTATGTAAGAAGCTATAAGGAGTGATCTGATTGCATGGAGGTCCTGAGGTTTCAGAAGATAGAGTGAGAGATGCACGAAAACGGTGTCCGGGAGGATATGTGGATGTGACCATGCTCCTGGCGCTGGGGATGATTCTGATATTTGGGCTTGCCATGATATACAGTACGAGCAGTTACAGGGCGTACGACCTGTACGGAGATCAGATGTACTTTTTTAAAAGACAGGCACTTTATATGTTGCTGGCGATCCTCGCCATGTACATAGTGTCAAGATATGACTACAGGCGGCTGCTCAGGCTGTCTGCGGTCATTTTGCTGTCATCACTTGTTCTTCAGGTGGTGGTGCTGATAATAGGAACGGCCAGCCATGGGTCAGCAAGATGGATATATATTGGACCTATAGGATTTCAGCCATCAGAATATGCCAAGACGGCGATCATAATCTACACCTCGGCGAGGGCTGCCGTGGAGAGCAAAAATCTGTGCAGACCGGGCTGCCTTATAAAGGTAATGATCCTGCCCGTGATCACCATAGCCCTGATCGGTGTGGAGAATCTCAGCACGGCTATAATCTGTTTTGCAATCCTTTTTGTAATATTGTTTGTGGGAAGCCCCAGGGTCAGACATTTTGTTCTGATCGGTATATTTGGTGTTGTCGGGAGTGTGCTTTTCATAATGTTCGCAGGCTACAGGGCGAACAGAGTCAAGATATGGCTTGATCCTGAAAATTACGCAGATGGCTATCAGACGGTTCAGTCGTTATATGCCGTTGGTTCCGGTGGACTGTTTGGAGTGGGCTTTGGGAGAAGTGTCCAAAAGATGGGGTTTATTCCGGAGTCACATAATGATATGATATTCTCAGTCGTGTGTGAGGAGCTCGGAATTGTCGGAGCGGCATTTATACTTATCATTTTTCTTATATTACTTAGGCGGATGGCTGTGACGGCCATGAATGCCAGAGACAGATTTGGAAGCATGCTCACAGCGGGAGTGATGGCACATGTGGCGGTCCAACTGCTGATAAATGTGAGTGTTGTCACGAATACCATTCCGCCGACAGGTGTGCCGATGCCATTTGTCAGTTATGGCGGAAGTTCGATAATTTTCATTCTGATGGAGATGGGGATAGTGATGTCCGTATCCAGAGGAATTTCGTATGACGAAACAGACATATGACAGATCCTTTAAAGGAAGATTTGAATGGAAAACAACAATAGACGAAATGTTAATAAAAATAGAATGAGCAGAAATGTTGATGTTGCGCAGACCAGACGTGAAAGCGGCTATGTGGATGTCATGACCGGAAAACGCCTCGACGGAAGGGTCAAGGTTCCGGTTGATAAGAGAAGACAGCAGACAGACAGTCGCAATGGACAGCGGAGAGCAGACGGAGATATGCGCCGCAGGACGGATGAGCAGACACGAAGAAGGCCTGATGGGGAGCACCGCAGAACAGGCGAACAGGCGCGCAGAAGACCAGACGGAGAGCGTCGCAGATCTGACGAGCAGGTGCGCAGAAGACCAGACGGAGAGCGTCGCAGATCTGACGAGCAGGTGCGCAGAAGACCAGACGGAGAGCGTCGCAGATCTGACGAGCAGGTGCGCAGAAGA
>ENA-OPVK01001627-OPVK01001627.1-human-gut-metagenome-genome-assembly--contig:-NODE-1627-length-13015-cov-1.947917_pt1 | contig 13015 bp, 10 predicted proteins | sample MGYA00241495_ERZ501982 | MGnify/ENA primary metagenome ERZ501982 (study PRJEB25962, sample SAMEA2042002) | human gut metagenome | biome: human gut; feature: human-associated habitat; material: faeces...
TTATCTCACAGAGTAACGGCAAGTGGGTATTTTGCAAGCATAAAGAAAGAGATACCTATGAAGTGCCGGGAGGACATAGAGAAGCCGGGGAGAACATTCTTGAAACGGCGAAAAGAGAATTGCAGGAAGAAACAGGGGCAGTCAGATTTGAGATAAAGCCGATCTGTGTTTATTCAGTAACAGGTAAGAACAGAGTGAATGATACCGGCGAGGAAACATTTGGACTGCTTTGTTTTGCGGAGATAACAGAGTTTACTAAGGAATTACATAGCGAAATGGAGAAGGTGGTTCTTATGGATGAATTGCCGGAGAACTGGACATATCCATCGATACAGCCGAAATTGATAGAAAGGTATTTGCAGATAAAAAATAATTCTGTAATCGGAACAATAGTAACTGTTACAGTTGATAGACCACTAGGAAGTTATCATCCGGAACATAAAGAGATGTATTACCCGGTAAATTATGGTTTTATTGAAGGAATTATGGCACCAGACGGAGAAGAGCAGGATGCCTATATATTAGGTGTAAACGAGCCGGTAGACAAGTTTACGGGTAAAATTATTGCCATTGTTCACAGAAAAAATGATATAGAAGAAAAAGGGGTAGTTGTGCCTGAGGAAGTGACTTTTTCAAAGGAGGAAATCAGGCAGCAGATTCATTTTCAGGAGCAATATTTCGATAGTGAAATTGTGCTGTGATATTAAGCAAGAACCGGAAAGAGAGTATGCAGATGATAGGAAAACGTACACTAAAGGCAAGGAAGATTATAATAAATATAATCCTGAATTGACATTTAGGAGCTGGCATTTTGGAGGATTCGATATGAAATGTTTATATTGTGGCGATGAGTTGGTAGAAGGCAGCGTTGAACTCTATGAAATGGCAACGCTGATTCCGAAATTACATCCGGCAACCATAAAGTTTAAGCCGGATGACTCAAATAAAAATGTGAAAAAGTCGAATACTTATGTAAAGGATTCTCACGGCTATTATTGTGGAAGATGCAAGAGGATTTTTGCTGATTTTGCGGCAGAGTAGAGGAAAATATTTATTGGAAATTCCATCAAAGCGAAGAAATCCGATATCAGCTGATATATTCAGCCGTTTGAAATACATGGAGCGTACAGACGGTGGATTTAAGATAATATAAGAAATTTATTTCAAGAAGTGCTGGGTGGTTAGGATATCATGTAACTTTGCTGAGTTTGAGTAAGGGGGCGAGTTGATTGCTAATTAGTGAAAAGATTTTCCTCATCATGAAAAAAAGAGGTCTAAGCCAGAAAGAATTTTCAGAACAGACGGGAATTTCTCAGAGCACGATCAGCGACTGGAAAAGAAAAAATACAAATCCTTCAGCGGATAAAATACTAAAGATATGTGAAGTGTTACGAGTCACACCGTACGAATTGCTGGCAGAGAGCACAGGTGGCGCAAACAAAGAGATGGATTATGTGTTTGCATTGAACGAAGAGGAAGAGCATGTTCTGGAAAGCTTCCGAAACCTGGGAGGCAGGCAAAAGGAACGACTACTCGGTTATATGACCGCATTGCAGGAAAATAAATAACATAAAGTGTATGTCGGGATATCTTGACATGCATTTTATTTTACAATAATATCCGTATATACGAAACGCATAAAAGGAACGATTGCGCGTGGGAAATTGAAATATTATTGCACGAAGCTTAGACAACGGAGAATAGATTTTTTTTAATAGGGAGCAGGAGGAATAAATATGGCGGCAATATTAGTGGATTACGAAAACGTTGGTAATGTTAATGGTCTTCGAGGTGTGGATGTGTTAAATAAAGGGGATACATTAATTATATTTTTCAGTGGAAACTGTGGAAAGATCAGGACAGATTATATGCAGCAGATTAAGGAGAGTCAATGTCAATTTCGAGCAGTAAAGTTAAAAACAGCGGGGAAAAACGGGCTTGATTTCTACATAGCAACGGAGTGTGGCATAATCAGCGAAAGAGGAGAAAAGCAAATCGCGATCATTAGTAATGATAAAGGTTTTCAAGCAGTAATAGATTTTTTCAGCAGAGACAAAGAAACTGGAAATCCGCAGATTGTGAAAGCCGCTAATATAGAAACGGCACTCACATTATTTTCAGATCCGAAAGACTGTTCGCGGCGAAAATTCCTGCTTAGACGAATGACGCCCCTGAATTTGGCGGAGGAAAGTGCTAATTTAGAAGAACAGGAGTGGGTTAAGAGAAATTTGCAGGCGGTTTTGACGGGATCGTTGTATGAAAACAGGATGGAAGAGATTTGGGAGTATGTGAGGGGGAAGGAAAAATGGGGACGGCGAGAGTTGTATACAGGAGCGCTACATCGGTTTGGCAGAAAAGATGGGGTGGAGATTTATCGGATGGTGAAGAAGGGGATTGAGGGGAATACAAATAAAAAATAGATATATTATTGGCGAAATAATAAATTATCTATGGTAGTATAACGAATGTAGTAATAATAATTATAAAATATGTTTATGTATATCGGTTTAAAGCATGTCCCCGATGTGGTATACTTAATGTGCATATGATGAAACAGAACTGTTAGATCCACGAAACAGGAATTTTCAAACGGTTGCATAGCAACATTTGAAGCATTCCGTGCTTATTCAAATTCATAATATACACACTAAAAGGGGAATGGGAATGGATCAAAAAAGCATACAAGAAATGAAAAAGGGTTTTGCAACGGCGTATATAGATGGAAATTTAGCATCAAATGCGGAATATATTCCGAGTTTTATTTCCAATAAGCCGGAAGCTGGGAAAAAGGTAATTGCCTCTCTTGAGGATGAAATGCTAAAATGCGATAAATTTCAGATTAGTGTTGCATTTGTTACAATGAGTGGATTGACGCCGTTATTGCAAACGTTTAAGGAATTAGAAAAAAGAGGAATACCAGGGCAGATTCTTACAACTAATTATTTGGATTTTAGTGAACCTAAAGCACTGAAAAAGTTGAATGAATTAAAAAATATTACGTTAAAAATGTATGATGTAACTAAGATATCAAGGGGATTTCATACAAAGGGTTACATTTTTAGAAGAGATGAGGTATATAGAATTATTTTAGGAAGCTCTAATATGACGAGCGCTGCCCTTACGCGTAATATTGAATGGAATACAAAAATCATATCCACAGAACATGGGGAAGTAGCACAGGAGATATTGCGAGAATTTGATGAGCTGTGGGACTCAGAGCGATCATTTGAGTATGATCGATTTTTTGAAATATATAATGAACGATACAATATTATTAAAAAACAACGTCAAATTGCGAAGAGCGAGAAATTGCCATCTCTTGAAAAGTACAGATTAACTCCCAACACGATGCAGAGTACATTTATCGCCAATTTAAGAAAAATTATTGAGGCGGATGAGAAAAGGGCATTGCTCATTTCTGCAACGGGAACAGGTAAGACATATGCGGCGGCTTTTGCAATGAGAGAGCTTGGTTTTAAAAAAGTGTTATTTGTTGTCCATCGAGCACAGTTAGCAAAGCAGGCGATGAAATCATTTCAGAATGTGTTTGACAATTCGGTTTCTATGGGGATTGTAGGAGCTGGAAGGCATGAGTATGATAGGGATTTTGTGTTTGCAATGGTTGAAACTCTGAATCGGGATAGGCATTTATTTCAATATATGCCGAATGCATTTGATTGCATTATTTTAGATGAAGCGCACCATAGTCCGGCAAATACCTACCAGAGAATTATGGAATATTTCAAGCCCAAATTATTTCTGGGTATGACAGCTACACCGGATAAAAGGGATGATCATTTAGAGGGAAGGAATGTATATGAATTATTCCATTATCAGATAGCACATGAAATTCGTTTGCAAAAAGCAATGGAAGATGATTTGTTATGTCCGTTTCATTATTTTGGAATTAGCGATATAACGCTTTTAAATGAAAAAAATCTTCGATCTAGGAAGCTAACCCCGGAAGCATTTAATGAATTAACCAGCGAAGAACGGGTAAAACATGTAATACAGCAGGCAGAATATTATGGATATAGCGGAGATCGTGTGAAGGGATTGATTTTCTGCAGCCGTAATGAAGAATGTAAGAAATTATCAGAATTATTTAATGAGTATGGTTATAGAACGATTGCGCTTAGCAAGGACACGCCAGACAAATTGCGCGAGGAAGCGTTTGAACGCTTGGCGATGGATGAGTGTGAGGAAAACGATCGGAAGCCTTTAGACTACATTTTTTCCGTTGATATTTTGAACGAAGGTGTTGAAGTCGTAGAAAGAAACAACAAGAAATGCCGTATTTATGCGGCTTAGAGGGCAATATATACATTTCGAGATTGAAAAAATCTCGATTTTTTTATGCCGAAAAGTAACGCGCATATGTGTATTGATTTTGAAATAAGGGACAAATGCGCGAAAAACACACTGTAAACCCATTTGAATATAATTTGGTATTAGAATACCAAAAGGTAAAACGGTATTGACAAATATATAACTGCGTGATATATTATGACTATGATAAAGTTCCTGGAGGTGGAAGTGAATGATTAACCAGAATAAGATAGATACCGTTTGGAGCTTATATAATGCTGTAAGAGGCGTGACAACATCAGATAAAGCGGTTGAAGCGATTGCAGTCCTGAAAAAACTTAGTGAAATTTATGAGGGACAGTTGCAAATAAAAGACAGAGAAAAACTTTATAACACAATGCGTGACATAGTAGATGACTGGGGAATAGTGAATCCGTTTCAAGATGAGGAAAAGTTTTTTACAGTTTGCTCAGCTTTTGATCCGGAAATTACATGGGAAGAGATACTCAATTTATATGATCCACAGAAAATGTTTAGAGTTCCAAAAGCTCTCATTAACGAAATGGCAAAGCAGTTTAGCGAATCTACAAAAACGGTGCTCATAGCTGAAGCTGAAAAATACACACCATATTTGATGGATATTGTTCAAAATCATGAGGAATGTCGGTATACGATTACATCTATGAATGCTTTTTCTTATCACATGTTAAAAGAGATGTTTGGAAAGCACGAAAATGTAGACGTGCTGCTAACGAGTATTTATGAGTATGAATTTAGTTCGCAAAAATTTGATCTTATTTTCTGCGTACCTGTTTTTGGTGGACGTGATATGGCTGAGGATGATAACCAGTTTATTTGCAGAGAGTATGATTTGGTAGCATTTGAAAATTTAGCACTTCATTTAAATACGGATGGAAAACTATCAATACTCTTACCAGCTAGAATTACATTTGCCGCAGGAAGAGTTCGTGAGCTCAGAAATTTTATTCAGTCGATGTATAAACTCTTAGAAATCGACGAGCTTCCGGTTGGCCTGTTTATAAATACTGGAATAAAAACATTTTTATTTACGGTGTCTACTGGCCGGACTGAGGATGTTATTATAAAAAGATTAAAAACAGATACAGCTAATCCTAGAAAAGAAGGTGTGAATGAACTTATCACAGAGGATGAGACATTCGTGTTTAGCGACGAGCTTACTGAAATGGATGATTGGAATGTTGATAGGATATTTGCTTCTCAGGATGAAGATTGGCTTAAATTCGAAAATTCACTGATTCGAAAAGAGGAACTGGGGAATGTTGCCGAAGTGTTTAGAGGAAAGGCAATATCCAAGAAAGATCCGATGGGAAAAATAGGTGTAGTAAACATTTCAAATCTTCAGGACTATGGAATTGATTATGACCATCTGGATCACATTGATGAGGAGGAACGGAAAGTCGCAAATTACATTTTACAGAATGGCGATGTGCTTTTACCTGCAAGAGGAACAGCAATAAGAATATCAATTTTTAAAGATCAAGGATATCCTTGTATTGCACATTCTAACGTAATTGTTGTACGTCCAAATAAAGAATTACTGTCGGGAACATATTTGAAACTGTTTTTAGATAGCCCGTTGGGAAATAAAATTTTAACAGCTAAGCAGCAGGGAACGGTTGTTATCAATATTAGTTATAAGGACCTTAAATCTATGGAGGTCCCTGTTCCACCAATGGATGAACAGATTGCTGTTGAGAAAGAGTACAATGAAGAATTATCAAGGTATCTTGAAACTATTAATGCAGCGGAAGAACGCTGGAACAGTGTTCTGTCAAAATTGCGAGAAAAAATATAATGAGGTGAATTGATGTTAGGTGCAATTATAGGAGATATTGTTGGTTCGAGATTTGAATGGAACAATTACAGAGCGAAGGATTTTGAATTCCTTACATATAAGTGCTTTTTTACTGATGATAGTGTGATGTCATTGGCAGTGGCTAAGGCTATCTTAAGTAGTAAGAAAGATCACAGTGATTTGAGTGCTAATGCAATTAAATATATGCAAGAAATAGGAAGACCATATCCGGATTGCGGCTATGGCGGTAGTTTCTATGAATGGATATATGCGAAAGATCCGAAACCATATAACAGTTTTGGGAATGGAGCAGCAATGCGCGTAAGTGCTTGTGGATTTGCTGCAAAGGACATAACAGATGCAAAGATAATGTCAAATATGGTAACCCGGATATCTCATAATCATAAGGAAGGACTGAAAGGTGCAGAAGCAACAGCAGTAGCTATTGTGCTAGCCAGGGAAGGAAAAAACATATTAGAGATAAGAGATTATATAAATGATAATTATTATCCTATGAATTTTACATTGGATGAAATTCGAAATAGTTATGAGTTTAATGAAACCTGTCAAAATACAGTGCCGCAGGCAATGATGGCTTTCTTTGAGTCAACAAATTTTGTGGATGCAATAAGAAATGCCATTTCGATTGGTGGTGATAGCGATACACTTGCAGCTATTACAGGAGGAATTGCTGAAGCATATTATGGTATTCCAACGGAAATACGTAAGCATGCATTAACTTTTTTGGATGAAAGATTGCTGAACATATTGATAGACTTTGAAAATGTGTATCCTCCTAAAATGGAAAAAGTTAATGCTGATGTAAGCATAGGCGTTGAACGAAATAAAAAACATAATGTCAAGATGGGAGGTAGAACGGAGATGATTCAATCAGCGATGGAGACAGCAGATATGGAGTTAAAAGAATCAACTGGTGAAAATGAAGAAACAACAAGCCAGAAATTATTCAATCACTTGTTTGAGGCATGTAATATTTTAAGGGGCCCAATAAATCAGGACGAGTATAAGAGCTACGTTACTCCGATTTTATTCTTCAAAAGAGTTTCAGATGTATACGATGAAGAATTACAGGATGCACTAGAAGAATCAGGAGGAGATGAGGAGTTTGCAGCTTTTCCGGAAAATCACAGTTTTATAATACCGGAAGGATGCCATTGGCAAGATGTACGTAATACAAGTAAAGATGTTGGAACAGCGATAGTAAAAGCAATGACAGGTATTGAAAGGGCTAATCCTGAAACACTTAGCGGTGTATTTAGCAGTTTTGACGATGCAAACTGGACAGACAAAACTAAGTTAGATGATGAACGATTAAAGAATTTAATTGAGCACATGTCAAAAATCAAGGTTGGGAACAAGAACTACTCTGCAGATGTAATGGGAGATGCTTATGAATATTTGATAAAAAAATTTGCAGACCTGTCAAAGAAAAATGCAGGAGAGTTCTACACGCCTCGTTCTATAGTAAAACTGATGGTAGAACTTCTCGATCCTAAAGCAGGCGATACCGTATATGATCCGGCATGTGGTACTGGTGGAATGCTTATAGAAGCTATACGATATATCCATGATGATAAAATGACCTATGGCAAGATGTATGGTCAAGAAAAAAATCTTGCGACATCAGCTATTGCAAGAATGAACCTGTTTTTACATGGAGGTCGTGATTTTAAGATAACACAAGGAGATACGCTTAGACAGCCTAACTATTTGGAAAATGACAAGTTAAAAAGATTTGATTGTGTGTTGGCCAATCCGCCATTTTCTTTGAAGGATTGGGGAGCAGTAGCATTTGAATCTGATAAATATGGAAGAAATATGTGGGGCTGTCCAACAGATAAGATGGGGGCGGATTACGCGTGGTTGCAGCATATGATAATGTCAATGAATGCAAGAACCGGAAGATGCGCAGTTGTATTACCACAAGGAGTTCTTTTTAGAAGTGGAAAAGAAGGTGAGATACGAAAGCAGCTTGTTGAGTCTGATAAGCTAGAATGTATCATTGCCTTATCAGGAGGAATATTTTACAGCACAGGAGTGTCTGCGTGCATTTTATTCCTTAATAACGCAAAGACGCATAATCATATTGGAAGAGTATGTATGATAGATGCATCTAATATCTATACACCGCAAAGGGCACAGAACATTATGTCTGATACAGACGTAGAGGAGATATTTAATCTCTATACCGATTATCAGGATGTAGTTGAGAAGTCGAAGGTGGTAACGCTGGAGGAGATTAGAAACAAAGAATATTCACTTGCTATAAACAATTATGTTGAAAAGAAGAAGCAAGAAGTAACACCTCCGGAGGAAGTAAGAAAACAATATTTTGAAGCATTACAGGCAACGAGAGAGGCAGAAGCATATATGAAAGAACTACTTATTGAAGGGGGTTACGTAAATGAGTAAGAGAATATCCCAGGAAGAATTACAATCATATTTATGGGGCTCTGCAGTAAAGTTACGTACAAGTATAGATGCAGGCGCCTATAAGCAGTATATATTTCCATTGTTATTTTTGAAACGTATATGTGATGTATATGATGAGGAAAATGCACACATATTGGAGGAATATGGAGATGAGGAGGCTCTAGAATGGGAAGAAAATCATCAATTTAAAATTCCTAAAGGGGCCCATTGGAATGATATAAGAAATACAAGTGAAAATGTAGGTACAGCGATTATCGAGGCTTTTCATAAAATCGAGGTTGCCAATCCGGTATTAAAAGGAATTTTTGGAGATGGCGCATGGACGAATAAACGTCGACTGCCAGATAGATTATTAAAGGATCTCCTAGAGCATTTTAGTACGAAAACATTATCTCTGAAAAATTGTCCGGAAGATGAACTGGGTAATGGTTATGAGTATCTTATAAAGAAATTTGCAGATGATAGCGGGCACACAGCACAGGAGTTTTACACAAATAGAACAGTTGTGCATTTGATGACAGAGATGTTAAAGCCACAGTCAGGAGAGTCAATATACGATCCAACATGTGGAAGCGCCGGAATGCTTATTTCTGCTATTGCATATTTAAAGGCCCAGAAGAAAGAATGGAGAAATGTTGCTATATATGGTCAAGAAATAAATTCACTTACATCAGCTATTGGAAGAATGAATCTGTTCCTTCATGGGGTAGAGGATTTTAATATCGTAAACGCTGATACACTAAAGAATCCGGCTTTTATAAAAGGAGATAAGCTGCAGCAGTTTGATTTGATATTGGCTAATCCGCCATATTCAATAAATCAGTGGGATAGAGATGCATTTGAAACAGATAAGTATGGACGTAATTTCTTAGGAGTACCTCCGCAAGGTCGAGCTGATTATGCATTTTTGCAGCATATAATTAAGAGTCTTGATCCAGAAACTGGACGATGCGCGATACTGTTTCCACATGGAGTTCTATTCAGAAATGAAGAAAATGAAATGCGAGAAAAATTGATTAAGTTAGATGTGGTTGAGTGTATTATAGGATTAGCAGCAAATTTATTTTATAATTCTCCGATGGAAGCATGCATAATGATTTGTCGAATGAAAAAGCGTCCTGAGAGACGAGGTCAGATCCTTATTATAAATGCTGTAAATGAAGTAGAAAGAAAAAATGCTCAGAGCTCTCTAAAAAAAGAACATATAGAGCATATTGCAAATGCATATGAGAGCTATAAGGATGAACCAGAGTTTGCAAAAGTTATTACGATTGAGGATACAGCAAAGAATAATTATTCGTTAAGTATTCCTCTTTATGTAAAAGCACAGACCATTAAAGAAAATGTCGATGATAGATCAGTTCAAGAGAAATATGACTCGTGGAAAGAAGCGTCTGCTGAGATGAACGAAAGTTTTGATTTATTAAATCAGATGCTAGAGAGAAAGGAGTAGAGTATGAGCAGAGTGCATTTAGGCGATGTTGCAATCGAGCATAAAGAAACTTGCAAAGAAGATAAAAGCATGTATCCGATTGTTGGCTTAGAACACCTTACACAGGAACAGATAACTTTGCAGAATTGGGATTTAAATACAGAAAATACATTTACCAAGGTTTTCAGAAAAGGAAATATTTTATTTGGTAGAAGAAGAGCTTATTTAAAAAAGGCTGCAGTTGCACCGTTTGATGGAATATGTTCTGGAGATATTACTGTGATAGAAGCTAAGGAAGACAAGATTATACCAGAGCTACTCCCATTTGTTATACAGAATGATGATTTGTTTGATTTTGCTGTAGGAAAATCTGCAGGCTCTCTTTCTCCAAGGGTAAAATGGAATCATTTACAAAATTATGAATTTGAGCTCCCGGATAAACAAAAACAACATGAGCTTGCGAAAGTATTATGGGCGATAGAGGATACAAGAAAGTCATATCAGCAATTGATAAAAAGGACTGACGAACTTGTGAAATCTCAATTTATCGCGTTGGGAGGTGCTGCATAACATGTCAGAATATAGGTTTGACCAGATTGCTATTAATAGTACAGAAAAAAAGAAACCAGAAGAAAGTGATAAGTATACGTATATTGGACTTGAGCATCTTGACTCTATGGACCTGGAAGTTCATCGTTGGGGTTCGGAAGTGGCTCCAAAGGGAGAAAAGTTACTTATGAAAAAAGGTGATGTTCTCTTTGGTAAGCGACGTGCATATCAAAAAAAAGTTGCTATAGCTCCATTTGACGGGATCTTCTCGGCGCATGGAATGGTCCTTAGACCAAATGAGAAAATTGTTGATAAGGATTTTTTTCCTTTATTCATCAGCTCAGATTACTTTTTGGATGCAGCTATAAAAATATCAGTAGGCTCATTGTCACCAACGATAAACTGGAGAGACTTGAGAGAGCTAAAGTTTTGCTTGCCTGATTTGGAAACACAGAGAAAGTTGGCAAAGGTGTTGTGGGCAATAAATGCCACAATGCAGAATTATAAGGTATTGCTGGCAAAAACAGACGAGCTTGTGAAGTCTCAATTTATCGAGCTGTTTGGAGATCCAATTGAAAATGATAAAGGATGGGAGACTAAACCATTAAAGAGCGTTGCTCCAGAGTGCAGACCAAGTATTCCGAAGCAAGAAAGATATTGGTGGCTCAATCTGGACATGATTGAATCTTACTCTGGCTATGTGGTTGCAAAGGTTTATGAGTCAATAGAGAATATTGGAAATTCAACATCCACATTTGACGATACAATGGTTTTATATTCCAAGCTAAGACCATATTTAAATAAAGTTATAGTTCCGGATGACTTTGGATATGCAACTACGGAGTTGGTTGGCTTGAAGCCGGATGAAAGAGTTTTAAATAAGTACTTCTTGTTTAATTTACTTCGAGGAGATCAATTTGTGTCCTATGCTAATGGATTATCAGCAGGAGGGCAGATGCCAAGAATGCCAATGAAAGAGATGAGAAATTTTCAGTGTATACTTCCTCCTTTAGAATTGCAGGAGAGGTTTGTTGAATTTTATAAACAGAGCGATAAATCAAAATTTGAACTGAACCGAGCATTGGATGAGCTGACTGCAACGTATAAACAGATAATAAAAGATAACTTAGGTTAAAAACTGTCGACATTTTCTCATGGAATATTAAAGATTTTTAGGAGGAAATGTTATGGTAGAGCAAATTATCAATGAAATTAAGCATGAGCTGGAGTCTGAGTTAACTCCTAAGCAGTTGAACAAGGTGACAGAGGTACTTTCACAGAAATTGTTGCAAGTTCCGGAACTTAATGCAGAAAATACAGATGAGCAGGATTTTTTGAAATTATTTATTTCTGCAAAACGCGTGGAGGGGTGCTCAGACAAGACTTTAAGATATTATGAATCAACCATTCGGAATATGCTAGATGAGCTCAATAAGAGTGCAAGAAGCATTTCGACAGAAGCACTAAGACAGTATTTGGATCAATATCAGCAGAAGGGAAATGTGAGTAAAGTAACGCTTGATAATGTAAGAAGGATACTTTCGAGTTTTTATTCATGGCTGGAAGATGAAAATTATATTATAAAAAGCCCAGTAAGAAGAATACATAAAGTTAAAGCGGGTAAAACCGTAAAGGAGACGTATTCAGATGAAAGTTTGGAGCTAATGCGTGACCAGTGTGATAATGCCAGGGACCTAGCACTGATTGATTTGCTATCATCAACAGGAATTCGTGTTGGTGAGTTAGTAAAGTTAAATCGTGCAGATATTGATTTTGAACATAGGGAATGTGTTGTATTTGGAAAAGGCGAAAAAGAACGTAGAGTTTATTTTGATGCCAGGACTAAGATACATTTACAAAAATATCTGGACGAAAGAACAGATGATAATGAAGCTCTTTTTGTTACATTGCAAAAGCCGTATGATAGGCTGTTGATAAGCGGCGTGGAAATCCGGCTACGTAAGATTGGAAGAGAGCTTAATTTGCATAAAGTCCATCCGCACAAATTTAGACGAACACTTGCAACGGTTGCTATTGATAAAGGAATGCCTATTGAGCAGGTGCAAAGCCTGCTTGGACATCAGAGTATTGATACAACATTACAATATGCAATGGTGAATCAGGCAAATGTTAAGAATTCGTATAGAAAGTTCATTGGTTAATTGCAACTCTCAATTTATCGAGCTGTTTGGGGATCCATTTTGTAATGAACATTGGAATTGTAAACCTTTAGATCAGATATTTTCAATGATAGGTAGAGGAAAACAGCCTAAATACGTAGAGAATTCAAATATACGGGTTATAAATCAAGCTTGCGTATACTGGGATGGTATTAAATGTGAAAATGTAAAGTTTCATGATAGTACAAGTAAAAAGGCAAAGCTCACGTTAGAACCAGGAGATGTGCTTATTAATTCCACTGGTACAGGAACCTT
>ENA-OPVK01001634-OPVK01001634.1-human-gut-metagenome-genome-assembly--contig:-NODE-1634-length-12949-cov-2.630914_pt1 | contig 12949 bp, 12 predicted proteins | sample MGYA00241495_ERZ501982 | MGnify/ENA primary metagenome ERZ501982 (study PRJEB25962, sample SAMEA2042002) | human gut metagenome | biome: human gut; feature: human-associated habitat; material: faeces...
ATGATGGTTTCGGAAGTGGGGCGGATAATCAGCTCTTCTTCCAGTTTTGCAGCAGGGTCCACCACCACACCGCCGCCATTCGGATCGTTCTTCAAACGATAGTGCGTCACGACGGCACACTCTTTGGCAAAGCCTTCCACATGTTCCGCTTCACGGCTGAGGAATGATTTCGGAATAAGCAAGGGGAAATAAGCGTTGACGTGTCCCGTTTCCTTGAACATATCGTCCAACTGACGTTGCATCTTCTCCCAGATAGCGTATCCGTAGGGCTTGATCACCATACAGCCGCGTACTGCCGATTGTTCTGCCAAATCGGCTTTTACCACCAACTCGTTGTACCACTGAGAATAGTTCTCACTACGTTTGGTAAGGTCTTTCAATTCTACTGCCATTCTATTTCGTTTTTTAAAGTTTTCGTTGATTTCTCTAAACAGTCGGCAAAAGTACAAATTTTAAAGGAAATTTATTTGAAAAACAAATAGTATTTTTAGTAGAACCGAAAACACACTAATCTACATATTCTATTTTAATCACAATCTCACCCTCCTTTTTACCCCATATTTCGATAGGCCATTTTTTGCAAGGATAAAGTTAGGCAAATAACTCGGAATGACTCCCAATTCTAACAACTTCTATCACATCATCCTCTATCCATATCAAAAGAAAATCATTTTTTATATGGCACTCCATGCAATCCTTATAATTCCCGATAAGTCCATGTGGCTTGTATTTGCTTGGAATAGACGCACCTTTCGCCAGTTTGTCCAAAACCTCAAACAAGGCTTCCATCAACTGGATGTTATTCCGGTACTTTTTCAGGTCCTTCTTCGCCTGCGTACTATAACGTATTGTTTTCATTCAATCTCGTTGACGGATTTCATGAATGAATCAAAATCTTTAGTATCTATTACCCCAGCATATTTCCCGGAACGAACTTCATTTATGGCTGCAACCGTTTCTTCATTCGGCTCGGAACACACTGCTTCCATCAGAGTACTTTCTACAAAATTATTTAAGCTCCTATTCGCTTTCTTGGCATGTTCCTGCAAGACTTGTAACAAGTCTTCCCGCAACCGAAACGAGGTTTGCTTTCTTATTACTCCTTCCATATCATTAATGTATTATATTGCAATACAAAAGTAACACAATATAATCACAAAAGCAAATATCAATCCCCCTTTCATTTTTATGCTCTCTCCGTAGGAGATTTAACATACCCATAGGGTTTTCGGACTGACCCATTGTAATTAGACATGGATTTGACATATTTTTACCGTATCAAACCGTCTCCACGGTGTACTAAAACGAGGTATATAAACAAATAACAAGATATTAAAAAAGCACCCACGGAATTGTAGGTGCTTATTTTTCAGATGGAGCGGCAAGCGAGACTCGAACTCGTGACCCTCAGCTTGGGAAGCTGATGCTCTACCAACTGAGCTACTGCCGCATAAACATTTCCAAGGTCATGCCTCAAAAACGGTGGCAAAGTTAATAAATTACTTCCTAAAAAAACAAACGTTTCGTCAAATATTTCCTATTTTTGCTCGGGAAAACAAAGATATTCTTTCAAAATACAGACTAAATACCAATGAAACGAATCATACTCATCACTGGAGGAGCACGTTCCGGCAAAAGCACCTATGCGGAAAAGCTGGCACTCGAGCTCTCTCCCACTCCCGTTTATCTTGCCACGGCACGCATCTGGGACGAAGAATTCCGCCAAAGGGTAATCCGACACCAAGAACGCCGGGGACCGGAATGGACAAACATCGAAGAGCAGAAAGAACTCAGCCGCCACCGGCTGGAGGGACGGGTTGTCCTGATAGACTGCATCACCCTGTGGTGTACCAATTTCTTCTTCGACCTCGAGTCTGATACCGACCGGGCACTTGCCGCTGCCAAGGCGGAGTTCGACCGCTTCACGGCACAAGATGCAACCTTCATTTTTGTGACCAATGAAATAGGTATGGGAGGAACTTCCGAGAACGAACTGCAACGAAAGTTCACGGACATGCAAGGCTGGATGAACCAATATGCAGCTGCCCATGCCGACGAAGTGATACTGATGGTATCCGGCATTCCACTTACCATAAAAAGCACTCATTCATAAAACAACAAATAATCAAAACTCAACAGACTGATGAAGACATTTCATATAACCCGCCCGGACGAGTCAATCCGTCCCGCATTAATTGACAAAATCAATAACCTGACCAAGCCCAAAGGCTCATTAGGTACTTTAGAAGAACTGACACTCCAAATCGGACTCATACAACAGACATTATCCCCCGCCTTGAAACATCCGCAAAACATTATCTTCGCCGCCGACCACGGCATTGTCGAAGAGGGTGTCAGTCTGTCTCCAAAGGAAATTACCTGGCAGCAAATCAGTAACTTCCTTCACGGAGGGGCAGGTGTCAATTTCCTCTGCCGGCAGCACGGCTTTACCCTGAAAATAGTAGATGCAGGAGTAGACTACGACCTCCCCTACGAGAAAGGCATCATCAATATGAAAGTGCGCAAAAGCACCAGAAATTATCTGCACGAGGCAGCCATGACGGAAAAGGAAATGGGAATGTGCCTGGAACGGGGTGCCGAGGTGGTGCGCCAATGTCACGCAGAAGGCAGCAATGTCCTCAGCTTCGGTGAAATGGGTATCGGAAACACTTCTTCATCCTCCCTATGGATGACCTGCTTCACCGGTATTCCTCTGGAAAAATGTGTCGGCGCAGGCAGCGGACTCGACAACGCGGGCATCCGCCACAAATACGAAGTGCTGAAACAGTCTATGGAGAACTACAAGGGCGACGGCTCTCCCCGGGACATCATCCGCTACTTTGGCGGACTGGAAATGGTGATGGCCATAGGCGCCATGCTGCAAGCTGCCGAGCTGAGAATGATTATCCTTGTAGACGGATTCATCATGACCAACTGCCTGCTTGCCGCCGCCAGGCTCTACCCGGAAGTGACGGATTACGCCATCTTCGGACACTGCGGAGACGAGTCGGGCCACAAACTGGTACTCGACGCCCTGCATGCCCGTCCGCTGCTGAACCTGGGACTGCGTTTGGGAGAAGGAACGGGGGCCATCTGTGCATATCCCATTGTCGACTCGGCCGTGCGGATGCTCAATGAAATGGATAACTTTGCACATGCCTCCATCACCAAATACTTTTAACATGAATAATATCTTAGCAGCATTCATCATGCTCACCCGACTGCCCTTCTGGAAAATCAAGGAAGTACCGGCAGAGTGTTTCAAGCATGTGGTTCCCTATTGGCCGCTCGTAGGCTGGCTGACGGGAGGCGTAATGGCGGCAGTGCTGTGGCTTGCCGGACAGATTATGCCGGTGTCATTGGCATGGATTCTTGCCCTCATCGCACGCCTAATTGTCACCGGATGCCTGCACGAAGACGGGCTGGCGGACTTCCTCGACGGCTTTGGCGGCAGCACCACCCGCGAACGGACACTTGCCATCATGAAGGACTCCCACATCGGAAGCTACGGCGTCATCGGATTGATATGCTATTTCCTGCTGTTGCTCCAACTTCATCACCTGCCACTGGGACTTCTCTGCATCCTTGTGCTCAGCGGTGACTGTTGGTCCAAGTTCTGTGCCTCCCAGATTATCAACTACCTGCCCTATGCCCGGAAAGAGGAAGACAGCAAAAGCAAGACCGTCTACAACCGCATGAGCCGGCACGAGTTACTGGCCGGATTTCTTTGCGGCCTGCTTCCTTTCGTACTGCTGCTGCCTATAAAACTGTGGATTGCCACCCTCTTCCCACTGCTCACCTTCTTCCTGCTCTACCGATTGATGAAGCGACGCCTGCAAGGATATACGGGGGACTGCTGCGGGGCCACTTTCCTGCTATGCGAACTGTCCTTCTACTTGGGAAGCCTTATCCTAATTATAAATTAAAACCAAAAATTAAAGATGGAAGTAATATTCATTCGACACACTTCGGTAGATGTTCCTCCGGGCGTATGCTACGGACAGACCGATGTTCCCCTGAAACCCACATTTGAAGCGGAAGCCGCCGTGACGGCAGAAAATCTGAAGGCATACCTACCGTTCGACCACGTCTACACCAGCCCCCTTACCCGCTGCGTACGCCTCGCCACCTATTGCGGCTATCCCGATGCAGAACGGGACAAACGGATTATGGAAATCAATTTCGGCGACTGGGAGATGAAGCCGTTCGAACAGAATGAAGACCCACGCCTGCAGGAATGGTATGCCGACTACATGAACGTGGCAGCCACCGGTGGAGAGTCCTTTGCCATGCAATACCGACGTGTCGGCCAGTTTCTGGATGAGTTGAGGAAGAAGCCCTATACACGCGTTGCCATCTTCGCACATGGCGGCGTACTTATCTGCGCGCAACTCTATGCCGGAACCCTCAAAGCCGAAGAAGCCTTCGACGCATTGACGCCTTACGGTGGCATCGTCCGTATCAATCTCGACAAGGAATAGTGAACGAAATGGTAGGGCCTTCCTCCGCTTCGGCTTGCACCTTGTAGATACCTCCAAAATAATGAATAAAATGAGCATTGATTTCATGGCGAATCAAGCTTTTTTTATTCTCAAAATGCACCTTTGCAAACGGAGCGTTGACCACATCGAAATAGAGAACCGGCCTACTGCGGTCCCGTCTGATGCGGATAACCGCCTCATAACGGGCTGTGTCATTCTCTGACGGAGCCAGCATGCTGACAAGCAATGTATCGAACCACTTCCGGTCCGTCCTTACAAGCTGTCCCTTGATATCGGTCTGCAGACTGACAGACACAGTGCCTTCCTCACGGCCGTTCACTTTATCCAGCACCTCACTGCACAACTGAATAATGTCACACTCCTCGTCCTCATACTGAATCTTGCCGGACTCCAGGCGGGACAACTCCAGAATGCTGTTGACATAGTTCAGCAGACTTTCCGCATTGGTCTGAATAATCTGCCCGTATTCCCTTTTAGTCTCCTTATCCAGCTCCTCCTTTCCGGTCAGCAGTTCGGCAAAGCCCACCACCACATTCAGCGGGGTACGTATATCATGGCTGATTTCCGATTTCAGACGTTCCTTCGCGATGTTGTCCGTCTCTGCCTGCAAGGCGGCTTCGGCCGTTTTCTTCTCTATGACAGCAATCTTTCCGGAGACATAGCGCGTATACAGATAGAAAAGCAGCATCAGCAGAAGACAGACACCCAGGAGTATAAATCCTATGCGGTAATTCATGTCCTGAATCTTCTGCTTCTCCAACAGCAGCTCGTCAATGTGGTAAATCTCCTTGACCTGCTTCAACTGGTTGGCCGAGAAGGCATTGTTCAGCGAATCCTGCTTGCGTATGAGGTAGCGCCGGGTCTCGATGGCCCCGTCAATGTCCCCCTTGTCATATTGCGTACTCGCCTTGTAGTTTATCAAAGTGGCAAAGGTGGAGACGTAGTTGTTCAGTACCGTAGGGGTCACCTCGTCTATCAAGGCGATACTTTTGTCATACTCATCGGTCTTGGCATAGTATTGGAGCTGTATCAACTGGACATTCAGCCAGAAGACGGGATCTACATGCGGCTCAAGCAGTTTCTTTACTTTCTCGATATGCTCGTGCGCCACTGTAAAGTTCTTCCGGTTCATGTAGTGCAGGATATACTTCACTTCGCAGTCAATCTCGAAATTGCTCCAGTTCTTCCTTGTCTCGGGTTCTTTGGAAATAACCGTCTGCAACGTCATGTCCATTTCATGCAGATAGGGCAGCTTCAGGCTGTCTTTACCGCCATTACCGTATACCTGGGCAATACGCGACAGTATATCCACCTTTAGGCTGGCCTTTGTCTGGGGAGAGAAATTCCGGTAAGCCTCCAAGAAAGAGTCCAGTGCCTCATTCGGGCGGCTGGACACTCCGTAGGCACATCCCAAGCTGTTATACGCCGCTATCATTCCATTATTGCTGTGGCAGAGTTTTGATTCCTCCAACGTCTCCTTAGCCACATACACCGCTTTCTCTATCTGTCTCTTGGAAGCCAGGGCGCGGCTGATGGCAGCCTTCTGCTCCAGATAATAATCGTAAGTGCCTACCTGGGAGACAAAATCCTTCAGCACATCCACCCAATACGACAGACTGTCCGGGTCGTGTTTCTTGTCATAACATGCCGCCAGATAGTAAGCGCCCATATTCTCATAGAAAGCGCTCTTCTGCCGCCGCGCCTCCTCGTACAGACGGGTGGAAAAAGTCATGTTATAGGGAGCATACTGGTGCTTGTAGGCCATGTCACGGAGATACGTCAGCCGGACAAGGGTGGCCGGCAGGGCATCGGCAACCTTCAGGATGCTGTCCTGATACCGGGCAGCCCCCGTGTCTTCTGCCAGCAGCGGACAGATATATCCGCAAAACAAAACATGGATGAGAATCAGTATTCGTTTCATTGTACCGTTCCTCCATGTAATGCGGGATTATACTTCAAAGGATGCGTAAAACAGAAACGCGCGCCACGGGTGTACCCACTGTCCACCCACAGCTTGCCGTTCATATATTTCACAATCAGTTGGCAGATGGAAAGACCCAGTCCGCTTCCCTGCACAAAATCATTCAGCTTTTCAAAGCGTTCAAAAATCAAGTGCTGCTTCTCCGGTGGAATGCCGCATCCGGTATCCGTCACGGAGAAAAGTGCCGTACCGGCATCAGCCATCTTCAGTTCCAGCACGATGGAGCCTTGTTCCGTAAACTTGGCGGCATTCACCAGCAGGTTTATCAAGACCTGGCGGAGGCGCGCATCGTCCGTATCCAGCATCAAGACGGACAAATCCGTGTCAAAACGCATTTCAACCTCCAGCTTGCGCGAGGCCATCACGGTCTCCACGACCTCATTACACAACTTCACGGCATCATGCGTGCGGATGTTGAAGGTTATGTTGTCATTCTCGAAATCCGAGAAATCCAGAATGTCATTGATAAGTTTCAGCAACTGAAAGGAATTCACCTTGATAATTTCGGAGAATTCCCGGCGCGATTCGTCATCGAACGACTCATCCTCATCCGTCAGTACCGCCGAGAATCCGACAATGGCATTCAGCGGCGTACGTACCTCATGGCTCATGTTCGAAAGAAACATATTCTTCCGTTGTATGGCTTGCACCGCTTTCTCCTTCATCGCCTCCTGCCGCATCTGGGAACGCTTCAAACGGAATATCTTCTTCCAGCCCAGCACCAGGAGGAATATCAGAAACAGTACGGACACAATGATGCCTGCCAGATAGAAACGCATGGATACAATGCGGTCGTGCTCGTTCTGGTAGGCCAGTTGGTCGGCCTGGAAACGGGTACAGAGCCGGTCTATCTCCTTGGGATAGTTCTTCTCGAACGAAGTCTTGATATACGAAAAGACCTTGCCGTACTGTCCGTAGGCTTCTTCCTTGTTCCCCATCTTCACCAGTAAATCCGCCTTTTCGAGCAGAGCTTCCTTGTAGATGTTATGGTTTATCCGGGCATATTCGGTTTGAAGGAAATCATTGTAGGCGGTCAAGGCTGCCTCATGCTCTCCGGTGGCCACCAGATAACGGGCATCTATAATCAGAAGGTATTGCCGTATCTCCGGAATCAGCTGCGTTTCAAGCTGGCCTATCTGTGCCAGACAATGGCTGGCAGCTTTCAAGTCACCCTTGAACAATTGGCAAGAGGCATTGGAGATGTGGCGCATGGCCAGTTCCAGCGGAGAAAGCCGGTCTTCCGGATAGAGGTTCAGACGTGCAAGATAACGCGAGGCACCGTTTACATTCCGTATACGCAGGTTATAATCTATCAGTTCCACCAGCAGCATACGGATATGCACATCCTCCCCGTCCATCCCATCCAGCAGCCTCAAGGACTCTTCATAAGCGGCACCGGCTTCCCGAAGCCTGCCGGTATAGCTGTACACCTCTCCCATGGTATTCAGCGCAAGGGCATTGCCGAAGGGGTAGGCAAGGGCACGGGCTTTGGAGTACATCTGGTCGCTCTGGGCAATGGCCATACGGATTTCTCCACGGAAAAGGGAGGATTTTATAAGTATTCTTTCCAGTTCGAAATAGGTGTAATAGCGCTGGGATTCATCCAATTGGGACAAAAGACCGTCGGCATTCAGCGAGTCACACTCCTCCCGGGTCAGATAGTCGAAACCGAGGCTGTTGTGAAAAGTGGAGATGACCTCATGGACTATACTTTCCTTTTCTTTAGTCCAAGAATCCGCTTTATCTGTTGCCGATGCAATTATTGTGCTCCCGAACCAAATAAAGAAAAGGAATATATATAGTTGCTTTATCCTCATTTATAAGACTTTGTCTGCTTTAAAAGTTACATTTTTAATGCAACGCGGTCTTGCAAAGATATTATATCTTTTTGGAACAGATAATAGTCCGTTAAAAATTCAACATATCGGCTAAGCGGCTTCTGCCACTATGCCAAAGAGTTCTTTGATAAGTTTAGTATTAAAAGTTCTGTTCGGTTTCAGACCGGAGTTGCTAAAAATTCTTTTGAGCATATAAATATTACTCAGATAGGCCTTTAGCAATCCGATGGAAAGCGACGGATAGTATCGTTGCCGCATGACCTTTGCGATGTTTACCGATGCCAGTGAAGCATTGAAAGCGAAGTCGAGTTTCCTCAAGTCTCTTGCCTGGCAATCATTGAGTCCGGTAAACTGCTTTGAATCCCGAAAGCAAAACTCAATCTGGAATCGTGTACGGTAGTATTCGATGATGTCTTTGGCCGACATGTCAAGATCGGTGGAGAAATAGACTTTATGTCCTCCTGATTCCGGATAATGAACCACGACTTTGATGTTGCGTTTCATTGCCTTTGAATAGGCCTTGACTGAGTAAGCCCTTCCTCCTTCAATGTCGAGAATCTCGCAATGCTGAAGGTCGAGTTTCTCAAAATCAATCTTCTCTCCTTTGATACGCGGTCGTCCCCGTTTGCCTGTGCGGACACCGTCATGTGAATACCACAAGGCGGCATCATCACGCAGGCGGCTGATGACATGGAATCCCAGCAGACAGGCTTCATTGACGAATTTTGCCTTTGAAAACCATGCATCTGCAACGACATAACGTGTTATGCCGAGCAACTTGTCCTTGTATTTGCCGAGCATGTCAAGATACCAGTCCACAAGGTTATAATCTTCGCCTTGCTTTTCCTGATACGCCTTGTTCGGTGTCTGTTCCGCACGTAGCATCATACAGTCCCGACTATCAATGTCGATAATGCCGATGCCGAGAATTTCCAATCCTCGTTTCATTGCAGAAGCGCATCCCGACCAGAACTTGCCGATATAAGGAGTCTTCTTTCCCGACTTTGAAATGTAGCTTGCGTCTATGGCAATGGCTTTTCTAGCACTTTCACCAAACTGCTGCCGCATAAGGAAGAGATTGAACTGCATCCAGTCAAACCCACGTTCAAACAACTGCCGGAAGCGTTGTTCCGAGCTATCTGAGTAACGCCCCATTTGTGTGAAATTTATCTTTCTTGGTAGTACCATATACAAAATCATGAGTTGGATGAATGCTGTTTCAAAACTTTTGCGTAACTTCGCTGAACAACTTTTCAAAGCATCGGTTACGATTTCCTCATATTGGTCAAGTGCTGTATTCTTCATTGCTTTAATGTGTGGTAGGATACCATTAAAGGTAATGAAAATCAGCCACTTGACCTATTTTATTTTGCTAAACTTTGTCAATTAACTTATTTGTTATCAACGGATTAGTTATAAATTTAACGAAGTATTGTATGTGCCATACGATATTGATTTTATAAATGCTGCCAATGTAATAAAAAACGGTGATTTAACAAAATAAATAATCAAAATTTTAAATATTTGTTATTACCTCTATCAATAACTAAAGTTCTTTTCCACATTTGCCATGTCACGCATGATGGAACTATCCAATACCCGTGCATAATGCTGTGTTATTCTGATATTGGAATGTCCCAAAATCTTAGAGACATTTTCCATTGACACGTCATTGGCGAGAAAAACAACGGTAGCCGCAGTATGACGGGCAACATGTGTAGTTAAGCGTTTGGCAATGCCGCATAAATCTGCGATTTCTTTCAAATAGGCATTCATGCGCTGATTACTGATTACGGGTAAAAGCACACCTTTCTTTATACACTCCGCATTATCTTCATATTTCCTCAATATCCTTTGGGGAATGGATAAAACGGGAATGTTACACATCTGATTGGTTTTCTGCCGTGCCTTGCGTATCCACAAAGCATCGTTATTGTCTTTTATCAGGTGCTCACGGCTTAACTGCTGCACATCAACGAAAGCAAGTGCGGTGAAGCAGCAAAAGACAAAAATATCCCTTACCTGCTCCAGCCTTTTGATTGTAAATTCCTTGTTCATCAGAATATCCAGTTCCTCACGTGAGAGGAACTCTACGTTTACTTTCTCCTGCTTGAAACGGATGCCGTAAAACGGGTCTTTCTTTATCCAACCGTTAGCCAAAGCTATGCGGACAACCTTTTTCAAGTTCTTCAAATGCTTCAATGCGGAATTGTTTTGGCAGTGCTTATCCGTTTTCAGCCAAAAATCAAAATCACGGATAAATTGCCCGTCCAGTTCTGCCAGCATCATATCATCACGGTGGTAGCGACTGCGGATATACTCTTTCAGGCGGTTTATGGAAGTATCAAACTTGGTTACGGTGCTTTCCGTATATTCCTTGCCAATCAGGGCACGGCATTTCTCGTTATGTTCCGCATAAACTTCCAGCAAGCTGCGCTGTACCTTGTCACGTCCATAAAAACAATCTTTTATTATATCGGCTGGCTGTTATCGGTTTGTTGTCTATTTCCAGTTCACGGTGTATCTGCAATATTTTGGCGCGAACCGTATTGATATAGTGGTTCAGTTCGTTGGCTGCACGGTCTTTTCCTTTGGAACATTCCTTTTTCTGATTCCATAAATCTACGGGAATGCTCCGTTTAATCATAACTTCGGCTACTCGCTTGTTCACGGTGATGCGCATGCAGATAGGAGCTTCACCGTTTTTCAGAAGTTTCGATTTCTTGATGATGAACAATACGCTCAATGTGTTTCTTTTCACTGCTCCCATAATTCATTGATTTTTAAGTGGTACAAAATTAGTTTTCCATACTCAAAAACCAACTACGCAAAAAGCTGACAATCAAAGACAAATGCGTCAATTCGTGGGAGCAAAAACAGTTTTCAAAAAGTCCCACGAATAAGCCACGTGAGAACTGCTTTAAACCGCTATTTTTTGTTTAAGCGGGGAAAAAGAAAAAGCTCTGAAATCCTTGAATTTCAGAGCTTGCTTTAATTTGCTATTTGCTTTCGCGGTGCGTACGGGACTTTAACTTATACAATCAGAAAATCTCATAATAGTGCAATATACTGATAATAATCAAGTTATTACAAATTTACTATATTACTAAATATCATTAAATACCTTTTGCTATTTCGATTATTGGGTGTATATTTGGGTGTTGATTTTAATACACCCAGCTATGAATATCAAGAGAAATATCATCTTTTCATTGGAAAGCCGCAAGAAAAACGGAGTGCCAATCATCGAAAATGTCCCCATCCGCATGCGTGTTGTTTTCGCCAGCCACCGTATAGAGTTCACAACGGGCTACCGCATAGATGTTGCCAAATGGGATGCCGACAAACAGCGGGTAAAGAACGGCTACACCAACAAACTGAAGCAAAGCGCATCAGAAATCAATGCGGACTTGCTGAAATACTACACCGAAATACAGAATATCTTCAAGGAGTTCGAGGTGCAGGGATTCATGCCCACTACCGAGCAGGTAAAGGACGCATTCAACAGATTGCACGATGGGAAAAAGGAAGAGGAGGAAGCCCCGGTGGTGTTTCTCCCTTTGGAGGTGTTTGACGAGTTCATCAAGGAGTGCGGCACGCAAAACGGCTGGTCTGATGCCACCTACGAGAAATTTGCCGCAGTAAGGAAGCATCTTGAAAAGTTTGACAAGGGGCTGACTTTTGAATCGTTGGACGAACCCAAACTGACAAAGTATGTGAATTTCCTGAAAGACACCGAAGACATGCGGAACACATCCATCATGAAACAGGTCGCTTACCTGAAATGGTTCCTGCGCTGGTGTACCAAGAAAGGGTATTGCATGAACAATGCCTATGAAGATTTCAATCCCAAATTGCGGAGCACCCCGAAAAAGGTGATATTCCTTACATGGGACGAACTGAACCAACTCAAAAACTATCAGATACCCGAAACCAAACAGTATCTGGAACGGGTGAGGGATGTCTTTCTGTTCTGTTGCTTCACCGGACTTCGGTATTCGGATGTGCATAACCTGAAGAAAAGCGACATCAGGGACGGATATATAGAAATCACCACCGTAAAGACCGCAGAAAGGCTTATCATCGAGCTGAACAACCACAGCAAGGCGATACTGGATAAATATAAGAATGTGGAGTTTGAGGGGCATAAGGCTCTCCCGGTCATCAGCAACCAGAAGATGAACGATTATTTGAAAGAGTTGGGCGAGCTTGCCGAAATCAACGAGCCAGTAAGCGAGACCTATTATAAAGGAAGCAGACGCATAGACACCATTACGCCCAAATATGCATTGCTGGGCACCCATGCCGGAAGAAGGACTTTCATCTGCAATGCCTTGGCTCTCGGCATTCCGGCTCAGGTGGTCATGAAATGGACGGGACACAGCGACTACAAGGCGATGAAACCCTACATTGACATCGCTGATGATGTGAAAGCCAATGCGATGAGCAAATTCAACCAACTATAAAAAACAATCAGCAAGTTTCATGGAAAGCCTGTAAATCGGCTTACCTTTGTGACTTTCAATACATACAACAATGAGCAACAACGATACCAATATAGAGAAAAGGAGTTTCGAGGCTTTTGTCAATGCCATCGGCTCGGAAATAGAGCAGGCGCAAGTCCGGCT
>ENA-OPVK01001637-OPVK01001637.1-human-gut-metagenome-genome-assembly--contig:-NODE-1637-length-12941-cov-2.891045_pt1 | contig 12941 bp, 6 predicted proteins | sample MGYA00241495_ERZ501982 | MGnify/ENA primary metagenome ERZ501982 (study PRJEB25962, sample SAMEA2042002) | human gut metagenome | biome: human gut; feature: human-associated habitat; material: faeces...
GGGATGGTCGGCGGAAGAGGCTGTCGACGAAGAGTGCCGTTATGTCAGTCTGCCCGAGGGCGGATGGGAATGGCCCTTGTGGGAATGGAAGGGCGACATCATCCGTGAGAGCGGATGCGCATACGGCAAGTTCTTCGACAGGAAGGCGGCTTTCATAAGCCGTGAGTGGTGGCCCGACTTCTGCAACTGGCGCCGACATGTGTTTCCACATCCGGAGGAGGGAAGCGTGGAGGACATGATTCTCCAGACATTGCGCGAGAACGGCAGCATGATAACCCGTGACCTGCGCAGGGCTTGCGGCTTTACGGAGTCGAAGATGCGCGGTAAGTTCGACACTTTTATATCTCGTCTTGAAATGGGCTGCTACATTGTTACAGAGGATTTTGTATATCCTAAGGACCGCCACGGACGCAACTATGGCTGGGGATGGTCGTTGCTCACCACTCCTGAAAGTCTCTTCGGCAAGGACAACTGTTTTCCAGACCGTACTCCCGAGGAGTCCCGTCGGCGCATAGGAAGACACATCCAACGGTTGTTCCCGTACTCGGACGAACGCTTTCTTGATTTTCTGTTAAAATAAACATTGCTCCCGAATCTTGTGAAAGCCAATGGACAGGGAGTATGAATCACCTTGCCTGGTATGATTCATACTCGCTTTTGCATACACGTTATCATCGGATGCGGCTCCGGCATTTGTTCCGTTCCAACAAGTTCCCAGCCCTTCACGCTTTACATCGGATTATTCATGCGCGGCTCAATGGTGATGCCACGTTTATATAACAGCATTTATTGTTACGCGCGTATTATAATAATAGGTGTATGTATAATCACACTCGTTTTGCGTCAGTATAGTTACAGATATCTGAAAATATTTATTACGACATGCAGAACAGTGCAAAACTTACAAAGAAATATGCAAAGACAATAACCAGCAATGCATAAGCTAATATAGCCCATAATATCTTTCTTATGAACGTCTCCTTTTTGAAAGCCGGCATATACTTCTCAAAATGTTCGTCTGTTAGATATTTCTTGTCTGTTAGATATAAAAGATAGAGATCGAGAAAGAACGCTGCAACCACGATAGTGCAAAGCGGTACAACTCCTAATGATATCATATATTTAAGTCCGATGATGCTTAGTATATTGCATATGAGACCACCTACCAATCCTGTTGTTATTACTCCAAGCCTTTGATTTGCTATGTACTTTATACTTTCAATGGTGTAAAACCCGTATTTCAGCCTGTATAGAAATTTCTTTATGCTCATTTAATATGTCCCCCAAAAATTGTTATAATGATTGTTGAAATCGTTTTGATATTGAAAACGGGATACTGTATTCGTTAAAGTTGTATTACGGTATAAAGTAAATGAATTTTCATTATATGACATATGTGAGCATCAACTTAGAATCATGCAAAATTATAAATATTATGTTGAATATTGAACTGTTTGCGTATTGAAATTATGTAAAATTCTTATTGCTGTGCGGCAGTCAGCCTGTTTGATTGGCGTTTTTATTTGTTTATGAGTCTGTTTGTCGTGAAATGCAACTTGTCTCAGGCGGGTTTGCAGACCTTATTGTGCGGAATGTCTTTGTTTATCGTTGTTGTAAGAGTGACGCGCGGGATGTTTCTTTCTTGTGTGTTGCGAGGTTATGTGTTTCACTTTCTGTTTTGAGACGGTTTCCTTTTTTGCGTCCGGGAGTCGTGGAGGCTGTTTGTCGGAATTGTCCTGACGTGTTGTGTCCGCATGGTTTTGTTTGCTTTTCTTAACAGTCCCGGCTCCGAACGGTGTCTTTCATATGTTAAATGCCGTACGGCTTTTTGTCCGCTGCATAACGGATTACAGGTTATAAGACATGCTTATACGTTGTTTTATATGGTCGGGAAAGCGGGATGAAAAGGTGTAGACGGGTGTTCCGTCATGCGGAACGGGCTTTATCGGTCGGCGGAACGGTGTTTATGATGTGGCGGAACGGTGCGTTTCGGGTGATGAGAAAGGCTTTTTCATTGGACGGAAGAGCCTTTTTCACCGTCTGGAAGAGCCTTTTCCGGATGGAATGACGGGTGCGATGGGGAGGCAGGAGAGCTTCTGTTGATGTGTGATTCTGTGTAATGTTTTGATATACAAAGATATATCCGTATTCTCGCAATACTCGCGTATTTCGCTCTGACGTGCCGCTTTATTGCGTCTGCGTGTTAAATCGGCGTTAAAAAGTGTTGCATTGCGGTGCCGCTGAATGTCGGAGCAGTAAGGCGGACCGTTGCCTCTCACGTTTTGCTTTACCGTATTTCACGTCATGACTGTCGCATGTACGGCTTTATTTTCTCTCTCGCAAGCCACACTGTTTAGTGTCTGTGCTTTCCGTTTTCGTGGCATATTTATAACTGATTCGGTTCATGCCGTGTTCTGAAAAAACTTCGGCATTCATTTGCCGTTGTGCCGCCCTTTTCTTATCTTTGTCAAAGATAAGCTGCACTCGGGCAAATAAGAGCGAGCTCTTTTGCCGCTCGTTTGCGTCATCTTTGTCAAAGATAAGCGGCGGCTCGTTATCTGTGACCACCATTTTTCGTGCGATGTATTCTTGAGCAAACACGTTGCCGCATGGCGTATGATGAGACAACAATTAATAACATAACAAATAACTGAAAACTATGAAGGTAAAATCTATCCTCCTTACATTCATCGCGGCACTCATAATGGTGTCGTGCTATAAGTTCACACTTATTGAACAGCCGCACGAGGCAGTCACCAACAGTGTGTTCAACGGCAAGGTGGTGGTGAAGAGAAGCGGCACAAGCGACAACGGGTCGGTGCTGCATGTTTACGGACTGTTCGGCATCTGTGTTCCTGACGGGTGGAAGGCAGAGGGCGACATTGTGATGACACAGGTGCCCAAACCAGGTACCGACGTTGGCGACGACGAATATAAGAGTGTCATAACACGCCGTCTTGTGCCGAACGACAAATACACCGCACTGCTCAACAAGGACTATCCAAAGTCCGGATACAAATGGATAGGTTTCATGACCGACCGCGATTTCAAGAGCCTTTTCAACGCATCGACTCCCGAGACAGAGGTGGACAGCATATATGCGGAGTTCTCCATACGCACCGATGACAAGACCGGAACGTTCCATCTCGACTATATAGCCGGACATGCAACCTTCGACAAGGCTGACGACATAGGCGGAGAGGAGCGCGGCAATCAGACGCGCATAGCCACATTCGCGGGCGACAACATAAGCAACGTCACATTCGCAGACACCCACATCACCGTGACACGACCGGACGGATCTACCGACAATCCTACCGACGGACCTGACATAAAACCCGAATGGGACCTCGAGCGCATGCCTGACGCCACGCGCGACGGTGCGGCGGTGGCATACAAGGACCTTAAATACAACCGTCTGTTCACCCGTACGCGCGGATGGAACGGCGGCGACGGTGTGCTCACAGTGGGTCTGCCGGACGGAAGTGTGTTCTGGACATTCAACGACAGCTTCTACGGAAGGGTGAACGCTGACGACCGTTCGCGCTTTGACTGCAACTTCCCGCGCAACAGTGTGATGCTCCAGAAAGCCACAGACGGAGTGCTGGGAGAGACGGAGGACGACCTCATATGGCTTGCCGACTACGTCAACTGGACCGACCCGTCGGCGGCACGCTACTTCCACTGCCGCACACACCTGCGCCATCCGGACGGTGAGAAGACGCTCGATGAGATTCTTGCGGGCGACATCGACCAGGACCGCGTGTATTGGTCGGGCGACGGAACAATATATGACGGCAAGCTGCAGATTATGTGGATGGGAACGGCTTCGCAGGAACTGCGCGCCCTCGGCACAAGTCTCGCCACCTACCGCCTCGACGGCACCATTCCCGAAGGCTACTATCTTGACGACATCCCCGACTATCTGCCCAAGAAAGGCAATTATCTTTACCGCGAGCTGGTGAAGCATCAGATAAACGACAACACCGTATCGTATGGCTCTACGCTCTGTGAGGGCGACGACGGACACAACTATCTCTATGCCACCAACGGCTACGACGTGCTCGTGGCACGCACCGAAACGCACGACCTTTACAGCAAGTGGCAGTACTATGTGCGCCCCGAGGAGGGCGGAGACTTCGTATGGCAGGACGCATATCCTACCGACGAGGAGATGAAACGCTCGCAGATCATGGAGAACAACCATCAGTGCAACATGCCGTGGGTGTTCAAGGACGGCGACTGGTACTACATGACGGCGCAGGGACCTTACTTCGCCCGTGAGGTGTACATCTACCGCAGCAAGACTCCTTACGGTCCGTTCGGCGAGAAGCGGCTGCTCTTTGTCCTCCCCGGTGAGCTCGACAAGCTGGGAGACACAGCCTATCACTGGCTCTACATGGTGAACCTCCATCCTGCGCTCTCGCGCGAGGGAGAGCTCGTGTTCTCCACCAACAGCGACCCAGACAATTTCTGGAAAAACTTCAACGACCCCGGCAGCGCCGACTATTACCGTCCGTTCTTCTATCGGGTGTTCAACTGGAAGAACCTCTTCGGTGATGACACCACGAGCGGAATAGGCGGAGTAAGCGTCACACCGGTTGTGAAAGACGGGCATTACTACAATCTGCAGGGCATCCGCGTAGACCGTCCAACACGCGGCATATACATACACAACGGCAGAAAGGTGGTCGTAAGATAATACATGCGAACCGATTTCATAAGATAACAACATAAACCGCCATACTATGGAAGAGAACACCATACCTCAGGAGTTCAGCCGTTTCTATCTGAAGGATGTGACGTTCATGAATCTCATGCTGCGCCGCATATACAACGTTCTGATAGTGGCGAACCCTTACGATGCCTTCATGCTCGAGGACGACGGGCGTATAGAGGAGAAGATTTACAACGAGTATATGGAACTGGGACTGCGCTATCCGCCCACGTTCACGCAGGTGAGCACCACCGAGGAGGCTTATAAGGTGCTCCATACCATGAACATCGACCTCGTGATATGTATGCCGGGCAATGCCGACAACGACGCCTTCTCCGTGGCGCGCGACATAAAGGCAGTGTTCCCCGACATCCATTGTGTGGTGCTCACACCGTTCTCCCACGGCATCACGAGGCGCATGCAGGACGAGGACCTTTCCATCTTCGACTACGTGTTCTGCTGGCTCGGAAACACAAACCTCATCCTGTCGATAATCAAACTCATCGAGGACAAGATGAATCTCGACCACGACATACGCGAGGGAGGGGTGCAGATGATACTCCTTGTTGAGGACGGCATACGCTATTACAGTTCCATCCTGCCTTATCTATACAACTATGTGCTCATGCAGAGCAAGCGTTTCTCCACCGAGGCTCTCAACCGCCATGCCGCCACTCTGCGCATGCGGGGACGTCCGAAGGTGGTGCTCGCGAGGACATACGAGGAGGCTATGGAGCTGTACGACCGCTATTCGTCCAATGTCCTTGGTGTGATAAGCGACGTGCGCTTCCCCGTCGACGGGGAGAAAGACCCTGACGCGGGGCTTAAGCTGCTGCGCCACATACGCTCGGAAGACGAGTATGTGCCGCTCATCATTGACAGCGCGGAGAGCGCCAACCGTGAAAAAGCGTTGGCGGAGGGCTTCAAGTTCGTTGACAAGACGTCAAAGACAGCAAGCATAGACCTTCGTCACATACTCGAGGAACACATGGGTTTCGGCGACTTTATATTCCGCGACCCTGCCACTCATGCCGAGATAATGCGCGTGCGCAGCCTGAAGGAACTGCAAGACAATATCTTCAAGATTCCATACGACTCCATGCTCTACCACATCTCGCGCAATCACATGAGCCGGTGGCTGTCGGCACGAGCCATATTCCCGGTGTCGGCGTTCCTGAAGAAAGTGACGTGGCACAAGCTGAAAAACGTTGATGCCCACCGCAGGATAATCTTCGACGCCATCGTGCAATACCGCCGTATGAAGAATCTTGGCGTTGTCGCCGTGTTCGACCGTATGAAGTTCGACTCCTATTCCCACTTCGCACGCATAGGAGAGGGCTCGCTCGGAGGCAAGGGACGCGGTCTGGCGTTTCTCGACAACGTGGTGAAGACACACCCCGAATTCAACCGGTTCGCGGGCGTGGAGGTACGTATCCCGAAGACGGTGGTGCTCTGCACCGACATCTTCGACCAGTTTATGGAGCAGAACAACCTCTATCAGATAGCGTTGAGTGATGCTTCCGACGAGGATATTCTGCGCTATTTCCTACGTGCGAAACTGCCTGAATCGCTCATCGACGACTTCTTTATATTCTTCGATGCGGTGAAGAGTCCCATCGCAATAAGGTCGAGCTCGCTCCTCGAGGACGCACACTACCAGCCCTTCGCAGGCATTTATTCCACGTACATGATACCGTATGTGGAGGACAAGTATGCCATGCTCGAGATGCTGGCATGCGCCATCAAGGGTGTCTATGCGTCCGTGTATTACCGTGACTCGAAGGCTTACATGACGGCCACGAGCAATGTCATCGACCAGGAAAAGATGGCTGTGATACTTCAGGAGGTGGTTGGCAAGCAGTACGACAACCGTTATTATCCCAACTTCAGCGGTGTGCTGCGCTCGCTCAACTACTATCCCATAGGCGACGAGAAGGCTGAGGACGGAATTGCCTCGCTCGCGCTGGGACTCGGAAAATACATCGTGGACGGCGGACAGACGCTGCGCGTGTCGCCCTATCATCCCAATCAGGTGTTGCAGACGAGCGAGATGGAGACGGCGTTGCGCGAGACACAGACCCAGTTCTACGCTCTCGACACCGCGCATGTGGGCAACGACTTCAAGGTGGACGACGGTTTCAATATTCTGAAACTGAAGGTGAAGGAGGCTGACAAAGACAAGTCGCTCAGCTTCATAGCGTCGACCTACGACCCTTACGACCAGGTGATACGCGACGGTATATACGACGGCGGACGTAAGATAATATCGTTCTGCGGTGTGCTTCAGCAGGGTGTGTTCCCTTTGCCGGAGCTTCTGCAGATGTCGATGAAGTATGGTGCGGAGAGCATGAAGCGTCCGGTGGAGATCGAGTTCGCGTGCAACATCAACGACGACCGCACGGGCGAGTTCTATCTTTTGCAGATAAGGCCCATCGTCGACGCCAAGCAGGTGCTCGACGAAGACCTTTCCGGCATACCTGACGACAGATGCCTGCTGCGCTCTTCCAACTCTTTGGGACACGGTATAAGCGAGGACGTGGTGGACGTTGTGTATGTCAAGACAGACGATAATTTCACTGCCATGAACAATCCTGCTGTCGCCGACGATGTGGAACGCATCAACCGGAAGTTTCTTGCGGACGGTCGCAACTACGTGCTTGTGGGTCCCGGACGGTGGGGATCGAGCGATTACTGGCTCGGCATACCCGTGAAGTGGCCGCACATCTGCGCCTCGCGACTCATCGTGGAGGTGGCGTTGAAGAACTATAGGGTGGAACCGAGTCAGGGAACACACTTCTTCCAGAATCTCACAAGCTTCGGAGTGGGTTACTTCACGGTCGATGGCAATGCCGGAAACGGTCTTTTCCGCAAGGACATTCTTGACGCCATGCCGGCTGTGGAAGAAACGCGCTACGTGCGGCACGTGCGTTTTGACGCCCCGCTGAAGATAATGATGGACGGCAAGAAGCAGTGTGGTGTCGTGTTGCTTCCCTGATGTTACGGATTGATTCAATATCTATGCATTATCTTACGATATGTTTGATATATGTCAATAAAATAATTACATTGCAATAATTATGGCACTTTTGTTTTACTGAAAAGGCATCGGACGTTATATTTGCAGTGTTTTTCATGGTATTAGATTTAAGTTTAACAAAGACAGGGGACTCGGCGGAGTCCCTTCTTTGTTTTTGTTATATATTACAGAAAGTATTTTTCTGCGTACTGAAACCGTACGGGATAACTTTCATAAAGGTTTGTTTATAATGTAGAATCAACATCTGTAAGGTTTTCCGGACGCGCAATCTCGACGGCATTCCGTTCACTCGTGACCTGCGGATATGCTTTGAGATGCTTTCGTGGGACCCTGGAACGGTGGACATCTCAGCCACTGTGTTCTGGTATGGCGACGCTCTCAGTGCCGCAATGTCCGCCATACCGTCCGACAAGGCGGGGAAAGAGCTTATACGATAATCAATTGTTAATAAGACGACGGATACCGTTTAAAAAATATAAAATATAAAAGAAATAAGTCGAAATATTTGCATGTGTGACATTATATGCATATATTTGCAGCGTTTTTCATGGTATTAGATTTAAGGTTAACAAAGGTTTAGGGACTCAGCGGAGTCCTTTTTTTTTGCCCGTAGGGTCTGATGCCGCATACCTCCGACACAATTTCATACAGGAACAGTTCCTGACACACCGGACCGCTCATAGCATGCCGGCATCCGGAACACCGTTTTTTTTTTACGCATTGTTGTATGAGGAGCAGCGCGTGACGCATCCTCGCATGCTGCAATTTTTATAAAACAGGCAGCGTCCCATCATGTAAACAACCCGCTATTATGCATTGGCAATCCAAAGTAGAGACGCAAAATCTTGCGTCTCACGAGCAAGTATGCGCAATAAAATGATGAGAATACATGCCTGTCTTTGCCGCAATTTTTCCTCGGGAGACGCAAAATTTTGCGTCTCTACAGGGCTGACGCCATCGTTGTTTTGCGTATGATACACCGTCATACTTACCGGTGCACTGTCCGGAGGTCCGTATGTGATGGCGCGCCATGTTAAAAAATCGGTTTTATTACTATTAAAACAAAAAGCCTGACGGTATGTTTCTTTTTATCCGTAATTTTGTCGCAACATGTCTGCGCGGGCATTCCGGCGGAGCGTTCCCCTTATGTTGTGAATGTAGCGGCATGCATGCAGACGCGTGTTACAGACATTGACACACATTGTTTTTCTGATTACAAATGGACAACCGTAAGGATTTTTACACCCGTCACCGCGACCGTCTGGCGGTGCGGACGGCAATGCTGAAACACCGCAACCGCGGTTTCATCTTGGGAGAAATCATATCGTTTATTGCCTTTATCGCTTTTCTGGCGGCATACACCGCCGTAGACAGCGGCATGTGGACGCTGGCTGCCGCGGCTGTGATGCTGGTGCTATATGTGGTGATACGCCGTATGGACGTGATGAACTCGCGGCGCATAGAATGGCTTGAGGCTCTGCACGGTGTGCATGAACGCGAGCTGCGCTATCTGGCAGGCGACTACAAGTGCTTCGATGACGGTGCGCGGTATGCCGATCCGTCCCATCCCTTCACATTCGACATGGACGTGTTCGGGCGCGACTCGCTCTACAACCGTGTGTGCCGCACACTCACCACCGGCGGCAGCGACTGTCTGGCGCGCAGTCTTGCGGGCAATCCGTTCGACGGAAAGCCGATAAGCCGGCAGCTCATCGACGAACGTCGCGAGGCTATAGACGAGCTGGCTGCCATGCCCGACTGGCGTGTGCGCTTCCTCGCATCGGGGGCGGCTGGGCATATAGACACCGGTGCCATAGTGGCGTCGTTGCAGTCTGTGCGCGCGATGAACGTTCCGCGCACCGCTCTCTCCATGCCTGTCGTCATCCTGTCTGCCCTTTCCCTGACAGGTTTTTATGCGAGCATTCTGATGTCAGCGTTCGGCAGTCTGCCTTCCAACATCCCCGTGCTGTGGGGCGTGTTGCAGTTTTTCACGGTGCTGATGCTCTGCTCCGGTCCGCTCAGGAAGATAAGCCGCGAGGTGGGCAGTATGCATGAGCGCATGAGACATTACGTGAGCATAATACGCCAGACATCCGGTCTGCGTGACGGCGGTGCGGTTGCGGATGGCGGCGATGCCTCCCCCTTGCGTTCGGCAGAGCTGCGGCGGATACTCGAAAGTCTCGACGGTGCGCCCGATTCTTTCCACGAGACGGAGCAGATATTGAAGGCTCTCGACCGCAGGGGCAACGTTCTCGGACTCATACTGTTTGATATGTTCATGCTGAGCGACTGGTTTCTTCTCCGCCGTTTCCTCAAATGGCAGGAGCGTTATCTTGACCGTGTGGGGCAGTGGACGGCTGCCATGAGCCGTATGGACGCCCTTGTCTCGATGGCGACGTTCAGGTATAACGAACCGCAGGCGGGCGGCGCGGTTATCGATGAAGGCGACGGTGTGGTGTATGAGGCACGCGCGCTGTGGCATCCTTTCCTCGGAAACAAGGCTGTGAGAAACGATTTCAGCATTCTGAACGGCAACTACTACATCGTGACAGGAGCCAACATGGCAGGCAAGAGCACCTTCCTGCGCTCGCTCGGCATCAACTACATACTTGCGATGAACGGCATGCCGGTGTTCGCCGGAAGCCTGCGTGTGTCGGTGTTCGCGCTGTTCACGAGCATGCGCACCACCGACGACCTCACCCGGGGCATAAGTTATTTCAACGCGGAACTGCTGCGTCTGCGACAGCTCATCGGCTTCTGTGAGGAGCATAAGAACACTCTCATAATACTCGACGAGATACTCAAGGGCACCAACTCGGCTGACAAGCTCAACGGCTCGCGCCTTTTCCTCGAGTATATATCGCTCCGCAACGTCACAGGAGTAATAGCCACGCACGACCTCGAGCTCTCGCGCATGGCTGACGGACACGCCGGACGATTCCACAACTATTGCTTCGAGATAGAGCTGGGCACCGACGTGACCTACAGCTACAGGATAATGCCAGGCGTGGCACGCAACCAGAACGCCACGTTCCTGCTCAAGGAGCTGCTCGACGGGAAGTCTCCGCGACCATGATGCCATAGTTGCTTATACGCAACTATAAAACACCGAATGTTAAATCATATCGTGATTTTACGGTGATAAATTCCATGGCGCGGGAAGACGAAGCCGAAAATACCGTTTTTCAGTGCCTTTTTATATCCCTTTCATTATCAATGTCTTATCATCGTAATGCACGTTCTGTCATTGTCAAAACCGTTCTCCTGTCATGCCAAACGGTGCTTTCCGTGTCGCCAAACGGGCTTTCCTGTGCCGTGATACGGGCTTTATGATGGGGCGGAACAGTCTCTCCTGTAATGCGAATGATGTTGTTTTGTGTGGTTGAAGTGCTGTTCGCACAATTCCGGAGACATCAAGTCATGCCGTGTGAGAGTTTTTCCGGGTATGTAATATCTGTTTCCTGTGTCCGGTGTAAAGTAATTTCGATGCTGTTTTTAAGTTAAAATTACAAAGGCGTCCGCCCTGTAGAGACGCAAAATCTTGCGTCTCCCGAGGAGTAAATGCTGCAATGGCAGATATGTATTCACATCGCTTTATTGCGTATGCTTGCGTCTCCCGAGGAAAAATTGCGGCAGTGGCAGGTATGTATTTACCTCATTTTATTGCGCATGCTTGCTTGTGAGACGCAAGATTTTGCGTCTCTACTTTTGATTACCAATGCGTAATAATGCATTGTTTATATGTATGGGGCAGTGTCGGTCAGTCATTGACAGACTGTGGTGTAGCCTCTTGCGGACAGTCGCCGTGCGTGTCGCGGGTTCGCGCCCACTGCATGACGTTTGCCGGAGGACGACGGTTGAGCAGTTCGTTGCGCATAAAGTCCATGTAGGGAGCGGTGTGGGCGAAATACCTGCGGTAGGCTGAGCACATGTAGTTAAGTCCCGGCTCACCGTCGGCTGTGGTGAGAAAGCGGTCCTTGGGACATCCTCCGTTGCACACCTTCAGCCATCCGCACTCGCGGCACTGACCCGGCAGCCCGGCTCTCTTTGCCTCACCGAACTCCTGCTGGCGTCTGCCGTACATCATGGACGTGAGCGTCTCGGTGTGTATGTTGCCGAGTCTGTACTCCGGAAATACGAAATGGTCGCACGGATACACATCCCCGTTGAACTCCATCACAGCCGCGTGACCGCACGACTCAGCCATGGCGCACACGCCGGGCTGCTGTCCTGCCCACAGGGCGAGCGTGGAGTCGAACAGCTGCACGAAGATTGTGCCCACGTCGTTGCGCACCCACTCGTCGAAAACAGAGCACACGAAGCTGCCGTACTGTTCCGCAGTGACTGAGAAAGGAGCCGTCTGTCCCTCCGTGCACCGGTCGGATGGGGATGCCAGGTGACGCCCGTCGGAGTGGGGAAGAAGCCGTTCGATGATGGGCGCGAACTGGATATAGCGTGCGCCGATGTCCTTGAAGAAGCGGTAGAACTCGAGCGGATAGTCCGCGTTGAAGTCGTTCACCACAGCCATGGCGTTCCATTCCACCCCGTGCTTGTTGAGCAGCCGTATGCCGCGCATCACCTTGTCGAACGACGGTCCGCCTGTGCGTGTGCGCCGGTACTCGTCGTGAAACTCCTTCGGACCGTCTATGGAAATGCCTATGAGGAAGTTGTTGCGTCTGAAAAACTCGCACCACTCGTCGGTGAGAAGCGTGCCGTTGGTCTGCAGGCAGTTGTCTATGATGTGTCCCCGCGCGTACTGACGCTGCAGGCGCAACGCTTTTTCGTAGAACGATATGGGGCGCATGAGCGGTTCGCCTCCGTGCCATGTGAAGAGCACTTGCGGTTGTGTTTGCGCCTCGATGTACTGTCTTGTGAACTTTTCGAGCAGTTCGTCGCTTATGGTCATGCGGTTTCCGGCACCGCACGAGCGGTACATGTCGCCTTTTTCTGTGTAATAACAGTAGTCGCAGTTGAGGTTGCAGAGCGAGCCCGCAGGCTTCAGCATGACATAGAGCGGGTGCGCGAAAGGTGCGTAAGTTGGCATATCTGGATAGTGTAATGTTGTTTGCAGGTCAATAATCTTTATCTTATGCAAAGATAGTGCAAATGAGCGGCAAAAGAGCTTGCTCTTATTTGCCCGAGTGCCGCTTATCTTCTGCAAAGAGAATGAAAGGTGAGTGCAACAGC